>ENA-UERG01000046-UERG01000046.1-human-gut-metagenome-genome-assembly--contig:-NODE-46-length-98586-cov-12.036667_pt1 | contig 98586 bp, 84 predicted proteins | sample MGYA00242954_ERZ507954 | MGnify/ENA primary metagenome ERZ507954 (study PRJEB26167, sample SAMN06115478) | human gut metagenome | host: Homo sapiens | place: China:Sichuan | collected 2015-01-21...
GAATCAACTTGAAAATTTGCGATAATACGGTCATTTTATGCTTTGATGGTTTCATGGATGCTCCTTGTTTTTTTTGCTGAAATATAAGTTGCATCCAGAACCATCATCTTTCAACTTTTTCTTTTCCTATGGGATGGCTGTGTGTTTTTTTGATAATTTACTCGAACGAATCGTTGAAAAATCAAGTGATTCATGATATGGTAAAACCTGCCTGTCGTCAGGCGGTCATTTTTCACCGTTCAGCAATCGGGAATTCCGGGAAAATGAGCAGAGGCAAGACATATCTGGGGTACGACGTTTTTGTAGGCGCCCGCACCCGCATTGCCTGGATTTTCGAAGAGTTTTCGCAGGTCTATCTGTCCTTTTCGGGCGGCAAGGACAGCACGGTCATGCTCCATCTGTGCGCCGAGGAGGCGAGGCGGCTGCACCGGAAATTCGGCGTTCTCTTCATCGACTGGGAGTGTCAGTACAAACTGACCATCGACCATGTCGCGGAGATGTTCCGGCAGTATGCCGATGTGATCGAGCCGTACTGGTGCTGCATTCCGCTGCGCACGGTCAATGCCGTCAGCGTTTTCGAACCGGAATGGGTTTGCTGGGAGGAGGGCAAGGAGTGGATTCGGGAGAAGCCCGCCGGCGCCATCACCGACGGCAGCTTTTTTCCGTTCTACAAGCCGGAGATGACCTTCGAGGAGTTCGTGCTTGAATTCGGCTTCTGGTATGCCGGCAGGCGGAAGGCGGCCTGTTTCGTCGGCATCCGCGCCGCGGAGTCGCTGAACCGCTGGGCCACGGTCTCCGGCGGGCGCGTCAAGCACACCTACAAGGGGAGGCGCTGGACCACGCTGTTCAGCAGCGTGCTCTGCAACGCGTATCCGCTCTACGACTGGAGCACCGAGGACATCTGGACCTACTGCGGCAAATTCGGCAAGTGCTACAATAAACTTTACGACCGGTTTTATCAGGCCGGCGTGCCGCTGAGCCGGATGCGCATCTGCGAGCCGTTCGGCAACGAACAGCGCCAGTCGCTCGATTTCTTCCAGATCATCGAACCGGAGACGTGGGGGCGGATGGTCGCGCGCGTCAACGGCGCGAATTTCGGCTCGGTCTACGCGCGCGAGCGCGGAATCATCCTCGGCAATTACCGGATATCGAAGCCGGAAAAGCATACCTGGAAGAGCTTTACGCTTCTGCTGCTCGAATCGATGCCGCAGCGGACGGCCGAGCATTACCGGAACAAGATCGCCGTGTACCTGCGGTGGTGGACCACCCGCGGCGGTCTGCCGGACGGCATACCGGACGAGCAGCAGAACGACCTCGGCTCGAAAGACGTCCCGAGCTGGCGCCGGATCTGCAAGTGCGTGTTGAAGAACGATTACTGGTGCCGGACCCTCTGCTTCGCTCCGACCAAAACAGCCGCTTACCAGAAATATTGTGATCTGATGGCACGAAGGAGGAAAGCATGGCAGTTGATCTGAAACAGTATGAGAAGATGCCGGTGTGGGCCGCGGACCAGCCGGTCGCCCGGGTTTACTGGATTCCGGTCGGGATGATCGAGGCGAACGATTACAATCCGAATGTGGTGGCTCCGCCGGAGATGGAGCTGCTGGAACTGTCGATTCGCGAGGACGGCTTCACCCAGCCGATCGTGGTCTGGCACCGCGAGGACGGCCGCTTCGAGGTCGTTGACGGCTTTCACCGCAGCAAGGTCGGCCGCAAACTCGGGCTTTCGCATCTGCCCTGCGTGGTGTTGAACCGGAACGAGGAGGAACGCAACGACCGGATCGCCTCGACCATCCGCCACAACCGGGCGCGCGGCAAGCACCAGATTATCGATATGAGCAATATCGTGCTCGAACTCAAGCGGCGGAACTGGAGCAATGCGAAGATCGGCAAAAACCTCGGCATGGATCCCGACGAGGTGCTGCGGCTTTCGCAGGTCGGAGGGCTGGCCGAAGCGTTCAGCGAACGCGCTTTTTCCGAGGCGTGGAAGTGAGTTTTTTGAACGGGAAGCTTGACTTTCCCGCTATCCCCTGCTATATATAAATAGCGTTTCTTCTTATGAAGCGCGGCAACCATAAAAGAGAGGAAAATGCATTATGAAGTCCGTCAAAGGCACTGAAACCGAAAAGAATCTTCTGAAGTCGTTCGCCGGGGAATCGCAGGCCCGGAACCGGTACACCTATTTCGCCGGAGTGGCGCGCAAAGAGGGTTTCGTTCAGATTGCGAATATCTTCGAGGAGACCGCGAATCAGGAAAAGGAGCACGCCAAGCGCTTCTTCAAGTTCCTCGAGGGCGGCGAACTCGAAATCACCGCGAGTTTCCCGGCCGGAATCATCTCCGACACGGCGACGAACCTGAAGGAAGCTGCCGGCGGCGAATACGACGAGTGGCACAATCTCTATCCGGCTTTCGCCGCGAAGGCGCGCGAAGAGGGTTTCCCCGAAATCGCCGCGGTGTGGGATCATGTCTGCGTCGCCGAAAAGCAGCATGAACGCCGCTACCGCGCCCTGCTCGAAAACGTGCAGAACGGCACCGTCTTCAAGAAGCCGAAAGAGATCGTCTGGCGCTGCTTGAACTGCGGCTATCTGCACGTCGGCTTCGAGGCGCCGCTGGTCTGCCCGGCCTGCGCGCATCCGCAGGCTCATTTTGAAGTTCTCGCCGAAAACTGGTAAGCTTCTGCTGCTGAACCCCGGGCCGGCCGGATGCCGGAGGGCGGGGATGATCGATTATGGCCTGCCGGCCGGAACGGTGTATGCCGTTCCGGCCGGCAGTTTTTGTTCATGCGGGGGGAAACGCCGTCCGGTTTGCGGCGATGCCTGTTCAGCCGTCCGCACCCTCTCCCTTTGTTTCGGCTGTCGATAAATTCGAAAAAATTTCGATGACGGTATTGAATTTGTTATAGGACTTTGCTATAATATATGGTCGGAAGCAACCATATAGCCGGAAAATGAACGGTTACCAAATCAAAGGGGGGCAGAGATGAAATTTCTGACGGGTCTGTTGTCGGTCGCATGTCTGGCGGCGGCGTGTTCCGCCGCCGAACTGCGTCCGCTGCCGTGGTCGGAGCGGCTGAATACCGCTTCGCGGTTCGACCATAACAGTTCGGGGCGCCTGACGATCAGCAATGATGCGGCGGAGAAGGCGGTCCGGTTCGATGTCGAATTCAAGCCGGGAACCGATTTCTGGTGCTATCCCGGCATCCGTTTCGGTGCGGATGAGTCCCTGGCCGATGTCGAGGCCATCCGTTTCGACATCAAGGCCGTGCAGCCGGCGGGCGGCAAGGGCTACAGGCACGCTTATCTGATGTATGACGGCAAGCCGCCGTACGTCACGCTGCCGGAGCTGAAGCCGGAGTGGCAGACCGTCACGGTCAGGGTTCCGGAGACGGCGGCCGATCCCGCCGCCGTGAAGTCGATCCGGATCGGCGCCAATCCGCGTTCGGAGAAGACGACGTTCTATATCCGCAATCTCGAAATGCTGAGTTCGAAGCCCCCGCAGGGAGGTTTCGACGCCGCTTCGACGATCACCGTTCATGCGCCGGGTTCGGTCTTTGTCCAGGGCGAGCCGCTGACGTTCAGCCTGAAACCGTATGCGGCGCTGCCGCTCCGCTGGAAGCTGCTGGGCTGGAATGGCGAGGTCCTGCGTTCCGGCGAGTGGCCCGGTTCCGGCCGGGAGGAGCTGCGGCTGCCTGCGCTGCCGAACGGCTATTACCAGCTGGCTGTGGAGTCGGCGGAGGCGCCGTTTTCCGGAGTCCGCAGCTTTGCGGTCGTGCCGGACCCGGCCTCGCGCCTCCGCAACCCCGATACGTTTTTTGCGATCGATTCCGGCCAGAGCTGGCTCGGACGTCCCGATCCGGCGAATCCGGTTTATCCGGGCGACGCCTATGAACTGCTTTCGGAGCTGATCCGGCGCGGCGGCATCGAGATTGTCCGCGAGCGCATGAGCTGGGCCGACTGCGAGCCGGAACCCGGGAAATACGACTGGAAGCAGTACGGCCTCAACGCGAAGCTGCTGGCGGAGCGCGGCATCAGGGCCTCCGGCATGTACCACAACGCGCCGCGGTGGGCCAAAACGAATACGACGAACCTGCCGGGCGATCTTGTCGCCGTCTACCGCTATGCGAAGGAGGTCGCCGGAGCGTTCCGGAGAACCATGACCGACTGGGAGTTCTGGAACGAGCAGGACATCGGTTTTGCGCCGGAGTCCGCGTGGGATTATGCATCGGCGCTGAAAGCGGCCTACCTCGGGTACAAGGCGGCTGACCCGGAATTGCCGGTCGCCATCGGCGGCTATGCGATGATTCCGCTCCCGCAGTATGCCGACGTGGTCATGGAGAACGGGGCGGGGCGTTACTTCGACATCTTCAACGTCCACGCCTACCGGGCGATCCGGGACTACCCGGCCATCATGGAGAACGTCCGGAGCTATATGGAGCGCCACGGCATCGCTGACCGTCCGCTCTGGTTCACCGAAAACGGCACCGATTCGGAAGGATCGGGCCGCGTCTCTTCGGTGATTGCGGGGATGAAGGCGCATTCGCCGGAACAGGAGCTCCTGGTTTCCGAAATTCTGCCGAAGGTCATGATCACCATGCAGTCGTTCGGGGTGGACCGCGATTTCTTCTTCGTCCTGCCGCCCTACAACGAGCGGAACGGCAACAAGGACTGGGGACTCATGCGCCGTGATTTTACGGTCAAGCCCGGTTTCGTCGTGTTTTCCACGCTGACCGACCGGCTCGGCAGTGCGGTTTACCTCGGCGCCATGGAGCTCGGCGACGGAATCCGCGGTTTCCTCTATCGTCAGCCGGACGGGTCGCAGACGCTCGTTTACTGGAGCGTGACCGGCATCGAGACCGAGTCGAACCGCCCGGACCGCGATTTCAAGGATCTGTACCGGCGCGGTTTTACGCTGGATGTGAAGGACGGCGTCTACACCGGCTGCAACGCATTCGGGACTCCGTTCGAGGTGAAGGCGGCGGATGGAAAGCTGAAGCTGGAGGCGACCCGGCTGCCCGCTTTCCTCTCCGGACTCTCCGGGCTGACGCCGGCCGTGCCGTTCCGGGCGGTCGCCAAGCGCGGTGCTTCGGCGGACGGCTTCGACCGGACCATCGTGTTCCGTACCGAGCTTTCGGATGACTTCGTGCTTTCGAGCGGCAAGGACAGCGTGGACGTGAAGAAGGACAATGCGAAGCTGAAACTTCAGGTGTTCAACCTTTCGGACCGTGCGAAATCCGGCCGGATCGCCGTTTCGGGCGGTAAAGTGACCGGAGTTCCGGAGGCGGTGACCGTTCCGCCGTTCGGCAAGGCCGAATTCGAGCTCGGCTTCACGCCGGAGCTGAACGGGGAGTTCCGCGGCGCGTTCAAGGTTGACGGCGTGTTCGGCGGCAAGCCGGCGACGCCGCTGGTGGCGCCGGTCGTGGCGGTCGGCAAGCTCATGCAGGGCGGCCGCAAAGTCGGCATCGTCGGCACGGAAGACCCGGTCAACTGGCGGAAAAACGCGGCCGGCGGCATGGAGATCGGCTATGACGGCAATGAGCAGGCGGTTCGGTTCGCGGTGAAATTTCCGCCGAACGTGGACCGCTGGGTCTATCCGGAATACGTGCTCCAGCTGCCGCAGGAGTCGCTGAAGGGAGCGGCCGAAATCTCGTTCGAAATCCGCACCGACGTCCCGGCGGACAAGATCAGCAAGTGTTACCTGATGGCCGTGATGGGCAGGGAGAAGGAGCAGGGCAGCTCCGTCGATCTGCCCTATGACAAACCGTCGGCGAAGTGGGAGGAGCGGACCGTCCGCTTCCCGGACACGATCGACCCGGCCGATATCGAACAGCTGCGGATCGGCATGAATCCGCAGGTGGACCGCCCCGTCTACTGGATTCGGAATGTGAAAATCGTCTTCGCCCAGTAACAGTCAGTCCGTTTTTTGCGGGCGGAACGGCTTCGGCCGTTCCGCCCGTTTTCATTTTTTCAGGCGGAACAGCGACCAGATCGCCGGGTTGTCGCTGTTGTCGGCGCGGGAATTCGATGCCGCCGGCCCCGCCGGGATCGTCCCGGCCGGGGGGGCCAGGGTGCCGAGAGCTGCTTCCTTCGAAGACGCAGGGGCGTTGTTGTACGGGCGGCGGTCACCGGTTCGGGTGTGCCGCCTTTGCGGAAGAGGCCGAAGACGTGTTTAGGCCCGTCCATCGTGATTCCGGACCTCGGGCAGAATTGATGAAATATTCAAGAAACAAATATTCATAAAATATCGTGCATGAAAAAATTCGGAACGGTTGCTGTTTCCGGCCGTTTCTGAGGCGGCGGGTTGACAGAAATTCCCGTTGGTGAGTTCAGGCCGCATGCCGTGCCGGAAAGGACCGCTTCCGGCGGAGCCTGACGAAAGTGACCATCAACAGGGAGAATTGCCAATGGATCTGATGGAGATCATCGGAAAAGCCGCGGCGGGGGAGGCTCTGAGCGAGGCGGAACGCGCCCGGCTGGCCGGCTTCCGCCCCGGCGACGCCGGTTCCTCCGAACTCGAGAAACGCAACCGCGAACTCGAAGCCCGGATCGAGGAGCTCGAGAAGAGCGCCCTTACCGAGCCGGAACAGCTCAAGCGCCGCTATGACGCCGAACTCGCCCGGCTGCGCGAAAGCCTCGAGAGCGCGGGAGCCGAACGCGACGCCGCGAAGCAGGAGCTCGCCCGCATCGGTTTCCGCCGCCGGATCGAGAGCATCGCGCAGGAGCACGGCTTCACCGACGCCGACTACCTCGAGTATCTGTGCGCCCGGAACCGGATCGATCCGGAGTCGCCCGAGGCGGCCGGGGCGTTCCTCGAACGGCTGCGCGAAAGTTCGCCGCGTTTTTTCAAGCTCGATCTGGCCCCGGGTGCGCCCGAGGTGCCGCCGGCCCCGGCACGGGCCGACCGGAGCGGGGACGACATCGTGTCGCTTCTCGCCGAAGTTCCCGCCGTGAACGAATAACCAGAATTGCAGGAGTTTCCACAATATGTTGTACAGCTACAGTTTCCAGAATAAGAAGCGCGACCTCTCCGACGTGCTTTCGACCGTGATCAAGGACGAGCCGCGTTTTATCAGCCTCTTCAAGCCGAGCGAGGATGCGACGCAGCAGAAGCACGAGTGGCTCGAGGACCAGCTGACCGGGCGCAGCGTGACGGTCACTGCCGTTTCGTCCGGCACACTGTCGGCCTCGGCCGCCGACCTCGCGAAGCTGAAGGTCGGCACGCTCGTGGTCGTGAAGGACGATTCGGCGCTTTTCCGGGTTGCCACGGTGACGTCGTCGGGCTTCACCGTCGCGCTGGTCAGCGCGAACGGTTCCAAGACCGCCGCGCCGGCGGCGGACGACGTGCTGTCGATCGTTTCGACGCCGGTGCAGGAGGGCAGCAACCCCGGCGACGGCGACGAAACCGGCCTGACCGGACAGACCGGGTTCAACTGCACGCAGATTTTCCGCAAGGACATCATTCTCTCCGGCAGTGCGCTCGCGGTCAATGTTTTCGGCACGGTCGACAACCAGCTCAACAAGCAGACCGCCTTTGCGCTCGGCGAGCTGGCGCGCGACCTGAACCGCGTGGCGCTTTTCGGCCGCCGGGTCGAAGCGACCGCGTCGGCGCGCGGCGAAGCGGGCGGGCTCTACTTCTTCGGCTGCGGCGACAACGGGCTCTCGGTCGATGCTTCTGCCGCCGCGCTCGACAGCGTCGTGGTGAACGATGCGGCTCAGGCAGTGCTCGGCGCGGGCGGCGACCCGTCGCTGATCCTCTGCTCGCCGGGACAGGCGCGGGTTCTGTCGAACGAGTATAAGAACCAGCTGCAGATCGTCCGTTCCGATGACCGGCGCGGCGCCTATGTCGCGGTGATCGTGAACGAGATCAACGGCCGCGGCATGACGGTCATGGCCGATCCTGACATGCCGGACACCGACAGCTGGATCATCGATCCGGCCGGTTTCGGCCTGGCCAGCCTGAAAGGGCGCGCGATCACCGACTCGGATGCGACGCCGAAGGGGTTCGACGGCATCAAGCGCATGGCGCTCGGGGAAGTCACTTTCGTCTTCAGGAACGCCGGCGCGCGTCTCTGCCGGATCAGCAACCTGAAGGCCAGCGCGACCGCGCTTGCGGCGCTCCGCGGCGGAAACTGATATTTCGGGGGGCCGGTGCGGCCCCCCTTTTTCCGGCAGGAGAAAGTATGAATATGACACTTGTTGAACTGAGGTCCGCGGCGGAAGAGTATTTCCGCCGCCATCTGGCCCGGGAGGAGTGGAAGCTGCTGCCCGAAGAGGTGAAGCAGAGCGCGCTTGCCGGGGCTGAGGCGGATGTCGCGCTCTACCTTGACCGGACCGGCATCGACCCGGAGAACCGCTGCGAGTGCGGCGCCGTCTTCGAGCAGGCGATTCACCTGGCGCGGAAGCCGCCGTGTTCCGGTCCGAAACGGCGCCTTGTCTCGGAGGAGATTTCGGGCGTCGGCCGCCGCGCATGGGAGTACGGCGACACGGAGGAGCCGGATTACGCGCCGCGTGCGCTGAAATTCATGGAGGCGGCCCGGCGCCGGAATTTCCGGATCGGGCGCGGCTGATTGCGGAGGGGGCCGGGAAACAGGCGGGACCGCTCTCTCGCCCCGGTTCCCCTCTTTTGCCGGCGGAATCGCGTTTTTTGTGGCCGGAACGGTTCTTCCGCATTTGCATTCGCCTCTTTTCCGGCTATTTTACAGGAAGTCCGAAATTCAACATTTGTGGAGCGGTCGGCAGGAGATGGCGGAAGCAGCGGAGAACCAGGCGGCGGAACAATCGGCGGAAGCGCAGTTCCGGGTCGAACACTATCATTGGCGTGAAATTTTCCGGCGGTTTGCCCCGCTGCTCGCGCCGTACAGATTCCGGATGCTCGGCACGGCGGTGCTGCTGATGCTGGTCGGCGCGGCGTTCGCGGCCGTGCCGCTCTTTCCGAAATACGTCATCGATACCGCAATCAAGACTCACGGCAGGGGGGACGGCATCTACTATGCGCTGGCGGCGGCGGCGGTCTTTCTCGTGGTCGAGTGCGGGCGCACCTTCCTCTGGTATCAGGCCATGAGCAATGTCTATCTGATCCAGCAGTCGGTGGTGTTTCACCTCCGCGCGCAGTCGTTCAACCATCTGCAGAAGCTCTGTCTGTCGTTTCACAGCAAATTCCCGTCCGGTTTCCTGTACGAACGGGTGTTCGGCAATTCGATCAACGCGCTCGGCACCTTCATCCAGAGCTTCATGCAGCAGTTCGCCACTTTTGTGACCGGGCTTTTCTTCAGTCTTTTCGTCTGCCTCTATCTGTCGTGGCAGCTCACGCTGGTCATCATCGCCGGGGCGGCCTGCTATGTCTTCGTCGCCCGGAAGCTGTCGAAGCGGATCTACACGAAATCGAAGGAGTCGGCGCAGGCCGGCATGCGCGTGACCGAGGTGATTATGGATAAGCTGCACGGCCACAAGACGATTCAGGCTTTCATCATGGAAGAACAGGTCCAGCGCGAATTCGAGGATGAAATCTGGACCGCCCAGCGCAAGTGGCTGTCGAGCGTCATGGAGTCGATGAAGCTCTCGCTGACCACCGAAAACATCAGCTATCTGCTGACCGCGACCGTCGTGGTGACCGGCGCCTATATGGTGCTCGACGAGAATATGGAGATCGGCACGCTCGTCGCGTTCGTCGGCTATCAGGCGACGCTGATCACGGTCATTCAGTCGCTGACCAACGTTTACGGGCAGTTCACGACCACGCGCGTCGCTTTCGATCAGCTGTTCACGGTGCTCGACACGCACAGCGACATCGAGGAGTGCGAACGCCCGGTGCCGGTTCCGGCGGAGGTCTGCGGCGGGCTTGAGCTGCGCCACGTCGATTTCGGTTACGAGCCGGATCAGCTGATCCTGAAGGATGCGAGTCTGGTCATTCCGGCGCGGCAGACCGTCGCGCTCGTCGGCCGTTCCGGCTGCGGAAAGACGACGGTGACGAATCTGCTGATGCGTTTCTACGATCCGTCCGGCGGCGCGGTTCTGCTCGACGGGACGGATATCCGCAAACTGCCGCTGCACGACTACCGCGCGCTTTTCGGCGTGGTGCTGCAGGACCCGTATCTGTTCGACACGACGATCTTTGAAAATCTGCACTGCGCGAATCCGAAGGCGGACGAGGCGGCGGTGATCGAGGCGCTCAAAAAAGCGCGCGCCTGGGAGTTCGTCGAGAAGCTTCCGGGGCAGCTCCGGTTCCGGGTGGGCGAACGCGGCAGCCGTCTTTCGGGCGGCCAGCGCCAGCGGCTTGCGATTGCGCGCTGCATGCTGCTTGAGAGCCGGATCGTGCTGCTTGACGAAGCGACCAGCGCGCTCGATCCGGAGAGCGAGGCGATCATTCAGCAGAGTTTCGACGCTTTGAGCCATCAGAAAACCGTGCTGATCATCGCGCACCGCCTCAATACGCTGCGGCATGTGGACCGGATCATTGTGATGGATCAGGGACGCGTGGTCGAATCGGGCTCGTACGAGGAGCTGCTCGGGAAGGGCGGACTCTTTGCGGAGCTCCACGCCATCGCCACGGCCGGAATGATCCGCGAGGCCCGCATGGCCGAAGCCGGATTTGCGTGATTGTTCCTCTGCCGCCTGCGGCCTTTTCTTCAGCCAGACGTTCTGCCCGGCCATTCCCGTGCAGAGTTGTCGTCTTTCCGCTTGTATTTGGGGAGTCCGGCTGGTATATTTCATGACAATGAATGATTGGCATGAATCAAGGAGCCGTTCGAAAGATGATGGAATGGAAGAAGCTTTTGTCTCCCCACCGGGTCGGGAGTTCGCGTCCCGGGGAAATCTCACAGGCGCGGTCGCCGTTTCAGCGCGACTTCGACCGGATTGTTTTTTCGAGTTCGTTCCGGCGGCTTCAGGATAAGACCCAGGTGTTTCCGCTCGCCAAGACCGACTATGTCCGCACCCGGCTGACCCACAGCCTCGAAGCCAGTTCGGTCGCGCGTTCGCTCGGCAGCGCGGTCGGCGTCCACCTGTGCCGGGAGTTCGATATGGGCGATGCGCAGCCGAGCGACGTCGGCGCAGCCGTTGCGGCCGCCGCACTTGCGCACGACATCGGCAACCCCCCGCTCGGACATGCGGGAGAGGAGGCGATCCGCCACTGGTTCACCCATTCGCCGGTCGGGAAGGCGATGCGCGACGTCATGAATGACGACGAAGCCGCCGATTTCGAGTTCTACGAAGGCAATGCGCAGGGCTTCCGGGTGCTGACCCGGCTCGAAATGCCGGATCAGGCCGGCGGAATGCAGTTGACCTGTGCGACGCTGGCGGCGTTTGCGAAGTATCCGTGCGCCTCGCGCGTCATGGTCAGGCCGACCGGAGTGGCCGGCAAGAAGTTCAATTTTTTCCGCGCCGAGGAACAGTTGTTCAGGGAGATGGCCGAGCACACCGGGCTGGTCCAGACCGGGCCGTGGGCGTGGCAGCGTCATCCGCTCGCGTATCTGGTCGAGGCGGCGGATGACATCGCCTACCGGATCGTCGACTTCGAGGACGGCCAGCGGCTCGGGCTCGTGTCCTATCAGGAACTTGAGCAGCTCTTTCTGGAGATCATCGATTCGGAGCGTTCGGCCGAGTATGTCGCGACCATCGCTTCGCCGCTGCGCAAATCCGAATTCCTGCGGGCGCAGGTCATCGGCCGGCTGGTCGGGGAGTGCACGAAAGCGTTTATCGATCATCACGAGGAACTGCTGTCCGGAACGCTCGAAAAACCGCTGCTGTCCTACATCGGCTGCCAGGAGCCGCTGCGGCGGATCGAGGCGCGCAGCACGCGCGACATTTATCAGCACCGGGCGGTCGCCGAGGTCATCGGCGCCGGGTTCGAAATGGTGTCGGGTATGCTTGACATCTTCGTGCCGTGCGTGAACGAGATGGCGCTCGAAGCGACCGGAGGAAAAACCGCTTCGTTCCGCAGCCGCCGGTTGTCGGCCCTGCTGCCGGACATGGCGGAGAATCTCGCGGACGAGGAGTGGAGACGCAGTGCCTATCTGCGGCTGCTGCGTGTGCTCGATTACGTCTCCGGCATGACCGATTCGTACGCGGTCAGCCTCTTTCAGAAGCTGAAGGGGATTTCGCTGTAATCAACAGCGCTGCAAGATGGTTTCCGTCAGGAAAAGCGCTGCTGGAATCGACAGGAAATAGGCCGGCATGTCGATTCCCTTCCAGCCGGTCAGGCGCTCGGCAAGCCATGCGATGATCAGAAAGACCGCGAGAGTTGCGAGATAACAAAGATGGCTGAGGGGATCTGCGGTGGAGAAAACGCAGGCGTAAAACAGAAAAGCAGTGATCAGCAGTTCAAGCTGGCGAAAAAATGCTCCGGTGAGTTTCAGGCGCGGCCGGGCTGTATGGGAGCAAGCCGGATTCTGCATGACGGTTCCCCTTTCCGGAGATACAATATGCTCCCGGTTACGGGTTTGCAAGTGAAAAATTTTTGAAAGGATGTTTTTTATGGAAATTCCATACTCGGTATACCAGTCTCCGCGCCGGATGTGCGAGGGGATCGAGGCGGTGATTCCGCCGGAGGGCGGCCGGATCGTGCGCCGTCCGTTCAACCACTATTCGCCGGCGCTGACCGACTGGTGGATCGTTCCGTCGCTCGAACTGCCGTTTTTCAAGTTCGGCAAATACTTTTTCACCTGGGATGAAAAAGTCCGGGACCCGCTCCGCTGCGGTCTCTATCTGGCCAAAGGGCTCGACCCGATGCTGAAAAAGGTCTACCCGACCAAAAAAGGGCGGCGGCTCCTGATGGACGATTCGTGGGGGTGGCACACCTTTTATCCGGCCGTCGCGTCGGGAATTCTGCAGGAGAAGGTTCGTGCCGGAGCCGCCGCGCTCGGCCGCCCGGTCGAATTGATTTTCGAGGGCGGTTATGTCGACGATCCCGGACTCTTCAACCCCGATTCGGAACTGCGCAAGCGCGATCGCTACACGCTGGTCCACGATCCCGCGGACAACTCGATCCGGGTCCTGACGGCCCGGCGCGATGCGATGAGCATGAAGTTCCTGAACAAAGTGCGCGACTGGAAAAGTTTCGGGGAGGCGATGAAGTTTCTGAACGAGGAGCAGTTCATGTGGGTCGATCTTTTTCTGGCCGCCTCCTACGCGGTTCCGCCCGGCGTTGAAGCGCCGGACCATGCGGAGACGGCGGAAGGCATCTGGACGAAATGGCTCTCGCTCTTCCGGGAATTCGTCCGCTGATGCTGCTGGCCGGAAAAATCTTTGTGCCGGAGTCCGAGCTGAACTGGCAGTTTGCGCAGTCCGGCGGCCCAGGCGGGCAGAATGTGAACAAAGTCTGCACGGCGGTCCGGCTCAGCTGGAATCTGCGCGGATCGCCGTCGGTGCCGGAGCAGTTCCGCGACCGGCTGCTGGCCCGGCTCGGCCCGCGCCTCAACGAGGCGGGCGAGCTCGTCGTCACGGCCCGGGAAGAACGTACGCAGCACGCGAACCGGCGCATCGCGCTCGCAAAGCTTGATGCGCTTCTGGCGGAGGCGATGACCGTCCGCAAAATGCGGCGGCCGACGAAACCGACGGCCGCGTCGGTCCGGCGGCGGCTCGAGTCGAAAAGCCGCCGCTCCGAGCTCAAGAATTCCCGCCGCGGCCCTCTGGACGAGGAGTGACGCCCGGTTACAGCGCCGCGGCTTTCCAGTTCATCCGGCCGGGCCGTTCCGCGGCGAGACCGGGTTCCCGGGCCGCTTTTTCCTGCCTCAGCACAAAGCAGCAGTACCGTTTGTGCTCCTTGAAGTTTTCGGCGTTGCGGGAGCCGCTGAAGTATTTGTAATCAAGCTTTTCGAGCTTGCGGCGGAAGAAGAGCCGGCCGATCCAGCGTCCCGGCAGCCACGCCCAGCGGTGGTGGGTCGAAAGCTCGTCCAGCACAAGGTCGCGGATCGGAACGGCCACCTGTTGCAGCGCTTCGTCCACCAGCTGCAGGTTCGGTGCAGTATTGTCCGTGATATCCTGCTCGTATTCGAGCGTGAAGCCCGATGCGGCGAGTTTGTCGCGGAACCGGCTCAGCCGGTGGCCGCCGCCCATGGCGCTCGACCCTTTTCCCGGAATCCGGAAGAAGTCGGAGATGATCACACAGCCGCCCGGATTCAGGAACACCGGCATCTTTGCGAACACCGTGTCGAGGTCGATATATTGAAAACTTTCGCTGAACAGCAGGCAGTCGTATTTCTTTCCGGCCGGCAGGTCTTCGAAAATGCACTCGAACAAGGTGCCGCGGTCGAGCAGCTTGCTCCGGGTCACCGAAGAGAGATACGGGCTCGGCGAGACGCAGTCGACTTCATATCCCGCCGCCAGCAGCACTTCGGCGTTGTGGCCGGTGCCGCAGCCGACGTCGAGAATGCTTCTGACGCCTTCCGGAATCCGGGCGCGCAGGAATTCGGTGTAGAGGTCCTGCGCCTTCGGCAGGTTTTCGAGGGCGACGGGGAGCCCTTCCGGCCAGAAGCCGTAATGAAGATGGTCGGTTTTCAGGAAGTAACGGCCGAAAATATTGGCGATGCGCAATCCGATTTCCTGAGAATTCGGATTTTTGCGCTTGCGCCGGAACAATCGTTTCATGGATGTTTTCTTTCTGTGATGATCTGACGGATATGACAGGGAGAAGAGGCGCGGCGGGGCGCCGTTCTCTCCGGTGGAGGCGCGGAAAAGAAAGAGAAAGGTCAACAGCGCAGAATCGGCGGCGCCGGACAGGGCGGAGCCGGAACGGACAACCGGCCGGAACAGCCGGCCGGAGTGCTTTCCGGCGGCGCCGGTTCGATGCGGAATGCGGCGGACGGTACCGCGGACGGAACGAAGTCGGGAAACGACTTCGGAACGATCGCTTCATCGAACTCGTCCTCCTGCAGTACCGGCACGGAGTGATCGTGCGCCGAGTCGTCGCAGCAGTCGTCGACCGGAGTCATGATATAGACCGGCACCGCCGGGGCGGGGCATGCATGGGAAGCGAAACGAATCGCTCCCGGCAGGGCCGCCGTCAGCAGCAGAAGAAAGAAAAAACAGCCGGGCAGCCCGGCGGATTTGAACGAAAATAAATTCATGCTTTTTAATATAGCATAATGCCGCATACTTTACAAACTGCGGCGCCGGAGCCGCAGGAATTCAAGAAGGATACGCGGCGCCGTGCGCAGCCGCAGCGTCGAACCCGGCACGTCGTGCCAGACGGCCAGCGGATGTTCGCAGATACGGTGCAGCGCGGCATCGCGCCCGTAACGCCTCTGATACCGGTCGAAGAGTTCGACATCGAACAGCCAGCGGGTTGTGAACGGCTCTGCGAAAAGCGCCTCCGCTGTCTCGCGCCGGAAGAGTTTTGCGCCGCACTGCGTGTCGTAAACCGGCAGCTTCAGGTGCAGCGAAGCCGCCGTGGCGAAGACGCGTCCGACCAGATGCCGCAGCGGGGAGCGGCGGATATCGGCTCCGAGCCGCCGCAGCCGGCAGCCGGTGACGAAGTCGAGCTCCGGCCGGCGTTCGAATTCGCGGCGCATGGCGACGGCGGCGCAGAGCGGAGTCGCCAGGTCGGCGTCCCAGAAGCCGGTGAACGGAGCGCCGGCGGCGAGCGCTGTCTGCATGCCGCGCCTGACCGCTTCGCCTTTGCCGGAGTTTGCTTCGAGCCGCAGCACGGAAACCTGTCCGGGCTGCCGTTTCCGCAGTGCTTCGAGCCGCTCGGGCGTGCGGTCGGAGCTGCCGTCGTCGACGAAGAGCAGCGCATAGCCGGGCTGTTCCGCGAGAAAATCCGCGAATCCGCCGGAGTCGAACCGTTCCGCTTCGTTATAGCACGGCACAACGAGGATCACTTCCTGCATATCGCCTCCAGGGAAAGCCCGGGCAGCCGGAGGCGGCTCCAGGCCTGACGGGTTTCGAATCCGGCTTCCAGACGCAGGAAGTTCCGCAGGCAGACATTCAGCCAGCGCGGAGAGATCGCTCCGCCGCCGACCCCGGGGGACCGCCTGCCGAACAGGAGCTCAAGGCAGCGGAACCAGTAGAGCGTCTGGAAGAAACTTCCGGTCTCCAGAATCCGCAGGCCGCTCCTTTCGAGCAGGAGCCGCAGCGCGCCGTGATCGTAGCGGCGGAAGTGGCGCAGTTTCCGGTCGTGTTCTCCGAAAAGCCGTGCTCCGGCCGGGACGGTCAGGAAAAAGAGCGTTCCGGCCGGAACCATGTCGCGGACGGAGCGCAGGAAGGCGGCATCGTCTTCGATGTGTTCGAGCACGTCGAACAGCGTTACGGTGTCCGCGGCGGCGGCGCTTTGCGGGTTCACTCCGGTCGAAACGGAGACGCGGCCCGGCAGCAGCGCTTCGAGTTCGGCGGTCCGTTCCGGACCGGCCGCCGGGTCGACTGCCGCGAAACGCCGTTCGGGGAAGGCGGCTCCGAGGCGCCGCAGCAGGTATCCGTCCCCGCAGCCGATGTCGAGAATCGTGCCGGGACCCGGCGGAAGGCGGCGGCCGAGCAGCCGCACCAGGAAATCCGCCCGCGCCAGCTCCCAGAAATGACGCTCCCCGTCCTGCCGGAAACGGATGCGTTCCTCACTCAGATCCATGCATCGCCTCCGCGTTCTTCAGGTTCAGCCGGGCCCGTTCGTCGCCGGGCTTGAGCATCAGCGCTTTTTTCCAGCCGGCGACGGCGCGTTCGCGGTCGCCGGTCAGGTAGCCGTACAGTCCCGAGGCGAAGGCGAGCTCGTAACTGCCGCCGTCGCCGCGTTCGAGCTGGCATTCCAGCATGCGGAGCGCTCTTGCTTTCTCGCCGTCCCGCAGCAGCCGCGCGGCGGCGATGCCCCAGGCGCGGGCCAGGAACGCGGTCGGGGAGTAGACCGCCGGCAGGTCAAGATGTTCCAGCAGCGACGCAAGCTTTCGCTCCGCCGCCGGGTTTCCGCCCGCCATGGCCGGGGCCAGCGCGGTCAGCAGGGCGCCGGCCGCCTCGTAACTGCGGCGGACCGGCGCGGGCTGAAGCGCGGCGCGGGCGAGGAAGAGGGTTCCGGCTTCGTAAACGAGCCCGGGGTCGTTGCGGTTCAGCCCGACGAGCGCGAGGCCGTCGATCGCTTTGGCCGGACAGTCCGGCTCGGCGGCGGCGCGGGCGAACAGGAGCCGGGCGTCCGAAAAGGTTTCGGCATAAACGTATCCGGCGAGCAGATAACCGCCGGCCAGCAGCGCGGCGGCCGCAGCGGAGATGCGCGGAAAACGGCGGAACCAGCAGCTTCCCGCCACCCCGGCCCAGCACCAGAGCAGCGCCGAAAGCAGGAAGCCGTAGCGGTCGGCGTAATTCGTATTCGTGAAGCTCCCGCTTGACAGGACCGGCAGCGCGAGTCCCGCCAGCGAAACGGTGAAGGCGAGCGAGAGCCGCAACCCGCGCTTCGGGCCGAAGTTTGCGAAGCCTGCCGCCCACAGGCAGCCGAGCACCGCCGCGCCCCAGAGCGCTTCGGGCCACATGCGGGCGAAGCCGGCCGCGGGGTGAAGCGGATTGAGCGAGAGCGGTGCGAAGGCGGCCCCGGCGTAGCGGAGGAGGAGCCCGGCATAATCCGCCGCTTCCGGCTTCTGCGAGCCCGAAAGTTCGCTGAAGGTCACGGCGCTGACGATTGCCGCTCCGAGGATTCCTGCGGCGGCGACCGGCCCGAGGAGGTTCAGCAGCTTCCGGAAATCGCGCGGATAAAGCATCCACGCATAGACCGCCATGACGCCCGGCAGCGGCAGCACCCACGGCTTGAAGAAGAACGCCGCGAAAGTCAGCAGCGCGGCGCTCCATGAGGGACGGCCGCGGCGGCAGGCCGGCAGGAAGAGCCGCATGGCGCAGAAGGCGAGGAACGCGCTGGCGAGCCCTTTGCGCTCGGCGATCCAGCCGACCGTTTCGATCTTGCACGGATTCCACGCCCACAGCAGCGTCAGCACGACGGCCGCGACGGGCGGAATGCGAAGCTCCCGCATGATGAGGCAGAGCATGGCGGCGCAGCCGCCGTAAAGCAGCAGATTCACGAGATGGAAGCCGGCCGGGGCTCCGCCGAACACGGCGTTGTCGATCATGAGCCAGAGCGCGGTCAGCGGCGTATAGACTCCCTGCAGGTTCGCGGTCAGGTTGTAATGCAGATTCTCCCACGACAGCGCGAGGTGCGGATTGTGGGTGACGAAACCGCCGTCGTCCCACTCCATCAGGAATCCGTAGCCGAGCGACGGCAGGAAGGGCAGCACGGCGAGCAATGCCGCCGCGGCCGCCGTCCATGCCGGATGGCGGCGGAGCAGCGCGGCCGTTGTCCGCCCGGTTTCGGAGCCGTCCATATTCATCCCATCTCGTTATTTTCTGATAATTTAGCATCAATTCGGCAAAAATCGAGTGTTCCCGCACAATAAACGACCCTCCGGCTGCGTTTTTACGGATATAAAATCAAGAAATCCGAATAAACTTGATCCTTACAGACGAAACGACGGGAGATGAATGGACTATGAAGAAGCTTTTACGGTTGTTCGTTACTCTGGTGATTCTGGCCGCGCTGGCCGGCGGGGGATACTGGGGATATAAGCGCTGGTTCGGGCAGAAGACGCGCACCGTCTTCAAGACCGAGACGGCCGAACGCGCGGACCTCGCCAGCACGATCAGCGCAACCGGTACGGTCGAGCCCGAGGAGCTGGTCAATGTCGGCGCGCAGGTGAGCGGCAAAATCGCCGTGTTCGGCGAGGACGCGAACGGCAAGTCCGTCGATTACGGCTCGCAGGTCAGGCAGGGTATGGTCCTGGCGCGGATCGACGACGCCGTCTACGGAGCCGAAATGCGTGCGGCGGAGGCCAGCAAGCTGCAGGCCGAGGCGAACATCAAGCAGGCGAAGGCGAACATCGATCTGGCCGAAGCGCAGCTGCTGCTCGCCAAAAGCAACTGGGAGCGCGCCCAGACGCTCCAGACCAAAGACGCGATGTCGAAAAGCGATTACGACAGTTACAAGGCGGAGTACGATTCGGCGGTCGCGACGATTTCAGTCCGCCGTGCGAACCTGGCGCAGGCCGAGGCGGAGCTCGCGAGCGCGCAGGCTTCGTATGACAAGGCGAAGCAGAATTACGACTACTGCATCATCAGCTCCCCGGTCGACGGGGTGATCATCGACCGCCGCGTGAGCGTCGGCCAGACGGTGGTCTCGAGCATGAGCGCATCGAGCATCTTCCTGATTGCGAAGGACCTGACGAGAATGCAGGTCTGGGTTTCCGTCAATGAGGCCGACATCGGCCAGATCAAGCCGGGCATGCCGGTCGTCTTTACGGTCGACGCGTTTCCGAACGAATCGTTCACCGGGCAGGTGCACCGGATCCGCCTGAATGCGACGATGTCGCAGAACGTCGTCACCTATGTGGTCGAAGTCAGCACCGACAATTCGAGCGGGCGGCTGCTGCCGTACCTGACCGCGAATGTGAAATTCATCCTCGCGGAACGCAAGAATGCGCTGGCCGTTTCGAATGCGGCGCTGCGTTATCTGCCGGCGGACTCCCTGGTCGCTCCGGAATACCGCGAGATGGCTGCGGAGGCCGCCTCCGTGAAGCGCAGCAGCAAGGAACGCTTCCTCTGGGTGCTGGAAGACGGCAGAATCCGTCCGCTGAAGGTCACGGTCGGGCTGAACGACGGGGTTTCGACGGAGATCGTCTCCGGCGATCTCAGGGAGGGGATGGAAGTGGTGACCGGTGCCACGCAGGTCGCCGTCGCCGAGGCGGCGGACGCGCCGGAAAACGCCGGCAGCCCGTTCCTGCCGAAGCCGCCGAAGCGCCGGTAAGACAGCGGAGGGGTCTCATGAAACTCATTGAACTGGAAAATATCACGAAAACTTACTTCCTCGGGGAGATCGACGTCCCGGTTCTCAAAGGGATCACGCTGTCGATCGGAAAAGGGGAATATGTTGCGCTGATGGGCGCCTCCGGCTCCGGCAAGAGCACGCTGATGAACATCCTCGGCTGCCTCGACCGCCAGACCTCGGGCGAATACCGGCTCGACGGCGAGGAGGTCGGCATGGCCTCCGGCGACCGGCGCGCCGTGGTGCGGAACAAGAAGATCGGCTTCGTGTTCCAGAGCTTCAATCTGCTGCCGCGGACGAGCGCGCTCGACAATGTGATCATGCCGCTCTCGTACACCGCCGGAAACCTGTCGCGCCGCGAGTGCCGCCGCCGCGGAATCGAAATGCTTGAGAAGGTCGGCCTGGCCGAACGGATGCACCACTACCCGTCGCAGCTTTCGGGCGGGCAGCAGCAGCGCGTGGCCATCGCGCGGGCGCTGATCAACCATCCGCCTGTGCTGTTCGCCGACGAGCCGACCGGCAACCTCGACTCGAAGACGAGCGAGGAGGTCATGCGGATGTTCGGCGAATTGAACGACGAGGGAATCACGGTGATTCTGGTCACGCACTCGGCCGAACTGGCCGGGTTCGCAAAGCGGCAGATCCATGTGCAGGACGGCCGGATCGTCACCGGGACCTATGAAGGAAAGGCGGTGATGGCATGAATGTCGCCAGTACGATTATCGTTGCGCTGAAGGCGCTGCTGCGGAATCCGACCCGGGCGCTGCTGACCACGCTCGGCATTGTGATCGGCATCGCGGCGGTGATCACGATGATGGAGATCGGCACGGGCTCCTCGCAGTCGATCCAGAGTTCGATCGAGAAGATGGGCGCGAACACGGTGCTGGTGCTGCCGGGTGCGTCGCGCCGCGGCGGCGTGAACCAGGGCTCCGGAAGCCGGATGTCCCTGACGCCGGAAGACTGCGACGCGATCCTCCGCGAATGCGTGGCGGTCGGAACCGCGGTTCCGGTCGTGAACGCGGGCGGCTATCAGGTCATCTCGGGCAACGTCAACTATGCGCCGAGCCGGATCACCGGAACCGCGCCGGATTTCCTGACCATCCGCAACTGGGAGATCGAGGAGGGGAGGAATTTCACGAGCCGCGAAGTCAATTCGCGCGCCACGGTCTGCCTGGTGGGGACGACCATCGTGCGCGAGGTGTTCGGCGGCAACTCCCCGATCGACAGCGAGCTGCGCATCAAGGACACGGCGTTCAAGGTCGTCGGCGTGCTGAAGAGCAAGGGCGCCAATATGATGGGGTCGGACGAGGATGACGTGATCATTCTGCCGTGGACCACGACCCGGCTGCGGCTGACCGGGCTCAAGACCGGCGAGGCTTCGGATACGACCAGCACGGCGGCGACCAGTCCGAGCGCTCTCTATCCGGGCGAGGGCATTGCGCTCTATCCGGAGCCGGACGAAAATCTTGAAACCGACACGCTCCTGATGCCGAAATTCATTCACATCGATATGATCCAGCTCATCGCAACCTCTCCGGAGAAGGTCGATGAAGCGATCGACGAAGTCACCACGCTGCTGCGGGAACGCCACCGGATCAAGCCGGGCGAGGATGACGACTTCCACATCCGCAATTCGGCGGAGTTCATGCAGATGCTGACCGGCACGACGACGGTCATGACGAACCTGCTGCTCGGCGTCGCCCTGATTTCGCTGGTCGTCGGCGGCGTCGGCATCATGAACATCATGCTGGTGTCGGTGACCGAGCGGACGCGCGAAATCGGTCTGCGCATGGCGGTCGGGGCGCGCTCGCGGGATATCCTCCAGCAGTTCCTCATCGAGTCGATGGTGCTCTGCCTGGTCGGCGGCATCGTCGGCATTCTGCTCGGGCACGGCGCGGCGCTGCTGGTGGAGCGCTATCTGAACTGGCCGATCGCGTCGAGTCCGGAGGCGGTTCTCGCGGCGGTTGCGGTTTCGGCGGCGGTCGGGCTGGTGTTCGGCTTCTATCCGGCCTGGAAGGCGTCGAAACTCGACCCGATCGAGGCGCTGCGCTACGAGTGAGTTCCGGTCCGGTTCCGTCGCTGGGAGCGGGCGGGAAGGGAGGCCCTTCCCGTTCCCCTGTTTTCATGGGCGGCCGCGTTTCGGGAGACGCTTCAGGTATCCGGCCACGGCGTCGCGTTCGAAGAGACCGGTCCGGCGGAAGGCGCCCGTTTCGAGCTTCTGCTTCAGGACCGGCGTGACGGTCAGCGTATAGGCGGTCACGGCGAGCGTGAGTTTTTCCGGAGGCGCCGGAACGTGCCGGCCGCCTTCGGCGCGGCATTCCGCATCGACTCCGGAAAAACGGAATACGCTGCGTCCCCGGCGCGATGCCGCGCCGATCTCCTTCACGAGCCGGGCGAACTCTTCGCCGGTCAGCTTCACCGTGCAGAGCTCGTTCTCATACGGCAGGAGCCGGAAGAGTTCCGCATTCGTGACTTCCGCCGGGATTCCGATCTCCGGCAGGGCCGACACCGAAAAGAGCGCGGCGTCGGCTCCGGTCGCATCGCGCATCGCTTCGGCGCCGAGGCGGCAGATCGGCGCCGTGTTGTCTCCTTTTTCCGGAAGGCGCAGCGGCTGTTCCGTCACGGCGAGCACCTTTTCCGCGACAGGACGGTATGCGCGCAGGAACGGTTCGAGCACCCGCGTCGTTCCGGCGTCGGGCGGTTGCGACGGATCGGGGCGCACGAGTTCCGAGCGGATGCGGAGCAGCCTGCCGTTCCGGTCGTCGAATTCCGCCGTAATCCGCGCGAAACAGCCGGCGTAACGCCCGGCCTGGACGAACCATGCGCCGGAGATTCCGCGGCCGGGCTCCTCCTCATGGCTGTGGCCGGCCAGCACGAGATCGATTTCGGGGAACTCCGCGAGGAAGCGGAACATCGTTCCGGGCGGAGTGTAGGGGCCGGAGTGCCAGGCCAGCACGATCAGGTCCGGTTCCGCGGCGAGGATTTCCGGCATGATGCGGCGCAGCGCGTCGCGGTTCGATTCGAAGCTCCAGCCGGAACCCGGCAGCAGCCGCGACGGCATTTTCGGGTCGGTCATGCCGGTCACGGCGATTCTGTACCCGTTCCGGGCCAGCAGCGTCCATGCGCCGGGGCGGAAACCGTCGCGGGCGAACTCCGCGCCGAGCGTCGCGCCGCGGAATTCCCGGGCCGCCGACACGAGCGGCTCCGGCCCGAACTCGAAGTCGTGGTTGCCGGGAACCCATACGTCGTATTCAAGTTCGTTCAGGAGGGAGATCATGATCCGGCCGCTGCTCAGCCGGGAGAGCAGGGTTCCCTGCAGCGTGTCGCCGCAGTCGATGCGGATTGCGGCCGGATTCTTCCGCAGCAGCGGCGCGAGCGCGGCGAACTCCTCCGCCCTGCCGTGGAGGTCGGTCGTGCAGAGAATTTCGACTTCTCCGCCCGGGCAGGGGAGGAGCAGGAGCGCGGCGAGGGCGGCAAGGAGAGATTTCACGGTGCGATGGTCCCGAAAATCCGGTCGCCGGCGTCGCCGAGCCCCGGAACGATATATTTGTTTTCGTCGAGCCGTTCGTCGAGGCTGCCGGTGTAGACTTCGATCTCCGGGTAGCGCGATTCGATGACCGCCTTGCCCTCCGGCGCGCTGAGGATCGTGATGACGAGGATGCGCCGGAATCCGTTGCTTTTCAGGAGTTCGATCGCTCCGGCCAGCGAGTTGCCGGTCGCCAGCATCGGGTCGATGAGCACGGCGAGCGAGTGCTCCCCCGGTTCCGGCAGCTTGCAGTAGTATTCGCGCGGCAGCTTGCTGGCGTGGTCGCGTTCGAGCCCGATGAAGCCGACCTTCGCTTCGGGTGCCAGCTCGAGCAGCGCGTCGAGCATGCCCATTCCGGCGCGCAGGATCGGCACGAGCACGAGTTCGTCGCGCAGTCTCCAGCCCGCGGTTTCGGCCAGCGGTGTCTCGACCCGGAACTCCTCGAGTTCAAGCTTCCGCAGCGCCTCGCAGGCGATGAAGCCGGTGATCTCCTGCACGCAGCGGCGGAACCGCGGACACGGTGTGCCGCGGTCGCGCAGAATCGTGAGTTTTGCTTTGATGCACGGGTGTTCGACGATATGAAGCATGGTCCGTTTTCCTGACGTGTTGTTGAATTGAGCCGTCCGGCTTCTAAAGTATAGTTCCGCATCCGGGGTTCTGCAAGTCGGAAAACACGTAAAAAAATGCAAAAATCCTGCCTGCCGGACTTGAAGAATCGGGTTTCGGAGGCATATTAATAAGCATTGCCGTTTGCGGCCGGACTCTGATGGTTGTTGCAGTTGCTTCCCTCTGCCGGTTTCAACGGTGGTTTTATACAGAATCTGATTTGTGTGAACAATTAAAAATATGAGGTGATGATATGTCCCAGCATCCGAGTCTCCGCGTCGGCGGAAAAATCCGCAAAGTCCGCAATGTCATGAAGCGTTACGAGCGCATCGACGTGCTCCGCGCCGACGGCCGCATCCCGGAGGAGAAGGTCCTCGGGCTGCCGAAGACCAAGCCGGTCGAACTCTGAGCGGACGAACCATCCGGAAGGACGCGGGGCGGAGCAATCCGGCCTCGCGTTTTTTCTTTTCCGTGGGGATACATTTTTTCCGGAAAGGCGCACCATGCCCGAATTCGGCAACTTCGAGACCCTGACGCCCGATGTGATCTTCTCCGCTGCGGAGAAGGCGTTTTCCTGCCGGTTTTCCGGCGTGCTGATGCCGCTGCCCTCTTACATCAACCGGGTTTACGAGATGGAGTCGGCGGAACGGGAACGGTATATCTTCAAGTTTTACCGGCCCGGCCGCTGGAGCCGCGCGGCGCTGCTCGAGGAGCATCTGTTCACGCTCGAAGCGCGCGAGGCCGAAATCCCGGTCATTGCGCCGCTGCGGCAGGCCGGCGGCTCCACCCTCGGCACGGCGGAGGACGGTACGTTTTTCGCCGCCTTCCCGAAGCGGTGGGGCAGGGGGCTCGAGCCTGACTCCGGCGCACAGGTCTGGCGGAGGCTCGGCTCGCTGATCGCCCGGCTCCATACCGTCGGGGCCGCCCGCGCGGCGAAGCATAGGATTGCACTTGATCCGCGCGGCAATACGCTGAACGAAGTCGCCCATCTGCTGAGCTGCGGCGTCGCATCGGAGCGCGTGCTGCCGGCGCTCTCGTCGGTGCTGCGGCGGCTGCTCCGCATTCTCTCCGGGCGGTTCGACCGTTCCGGGGCGATTCGGCTGCACGGCGACTGCCACAAGGGCAACATTCTCGAGCGCCCCGGCGAGGGGCTTATGCTCATCGACTTCGACGATATGCTGACGGGTCCGCCGGTGCAGGACCTCTGGCTTCTGCTGCCGGGTCCGGCCGGGAGCTGCGAAGCGGAGCTCCGGGAGCTGCTGGCCGGCTACGAATCGATCCGCGGCTTCGACCGCGGGAGCCTCGCGCAGATCGAGCTCCTGCGGGCCATGCGCATGATCTATTTCCTGGACTGGTGCGCAAAGCAGCGGAGCGACTACAACTTCCGCGACCGTTACCCGGAGTGGGGCTCGGACGCGTTCTGGCGCCGTGAGATCGCCGCCCTCGAAGAGCAGTACGCCGCCATTGCCGGGCTCCCGTGGCGCGAATGAGGGAAATTCCGCCTGCTTCTCACTCCCGCCTGCGGTAGCTGCGGGGGCTTTCTCCGTAGAGATCCCGGAACTTTTTGGCGAAGTAATTCGAGTCGTTGAAGCCGCACCGGGCGGCGATTTCTCCGATCGTGAGGGTGCCGCTCCGCAGCAGGGCGGCGGCCCGGCGCAGGCGCACTTTCAGGAGATGTTCGATCGGCGTGCTGCCGGTGGCCGCCCGGAAGAGCCGCAGCAGGTGGTTCTGCGACATTCCGGCCACGGCGGCGAGTCCGGAGAGGGTGAGCGGTTCGGCGTAATCCCGTTCGATCCGGCTGATGACCTCCCCGACCCGCAGGAGCGCGGCTCCCCTGGCGGCCGGCGGCCCTGCATGGCAGCGCGATACGTGCACGATCAGTCCGGTCAGCAGAGCGAGCGAGGCGGCTTCATATCCCGGAGCGGCTTCCGCCAGTTCGCGCCGGAGTTCGCGGATCAGGTGCTCGGCGCGGGCGAGGGAGCCGCCCGAAAGCCGGAGCCGGTTTCCGCCGCCGGCGCTGCCGCGCGTGGCCGGTTCCAGGTGGAAGATCACGTTGTATCCCGGAATCCGCCGCAGGAGGCTGTACGGCAGCGCGAGGCGTTCGGGGTCGAACTGGACGTTCAGCAGGCTGACCGTGCGGCGGTCCGTAAAACGATGACACGAATGGCCCTGAATGAGAAAGAGATCCCCCGCCGCAACCGGATATTCGATTCCGTCGACGATCTGGGAGCCGCTGCCGCCGGTGACCAGCACGAGTTCGGAGAAGTCGTGGAAATGGTCCCGTTCGGTCAGGTCGTGCGCATGTTGAGCCAGCGGGGAAGCGCTGACTTCGGCGACCGCGACCGGCAGCTCCGGAGAGTTGAAATAGTTGCTCCCGAATGCTTTTTCCGAATTTTCCGTCATCATGGTGATATAATACCCGTTTTTGTTGAAAAATTCAAGGAAAACCCGGAAAAACGGACTATATTCCAGTAAATCACCATGTAAATTCCGGGAGGAAAGAAAAGATGGATTTCAATCAAGGCTGTGTTTCGTACCGTTCGATGCCGTTCTGGTGTGTGGGGAGTCCGTTGAGCGATCCGTTCGGAGGCGCCGTGCTCTCCCGCTTCGATTCGCTTGAGATTGCGAAGATCATCGCCTGGGCCGGACGCGAGGGCTACATCGAGGCGACGAGCTACCACGACGACGATCTTGTGCCTTGGGATCCGGAGCACCCCGAAGACGACCTCGACCCCTCCAGTCCCGCCGGCCGGAAGCTGCGGGAGATCAAGGCCGTGCTCGACGATGCGGGTGTGAAGGTCCACGCTTCGATCTGCAGTTTGCACGGAAACAGGCTCTTCCGCGACGGCGGGCTCTGCAACCCGGACCCGGCCATCCGCCGCCTCGCCGCGCAGAAGGTCGAGCGTACGCTCCGCATCGGGCAGTTCTTCGGCGCGAAATACTATGTCTACTGGGTCGCGCGCGACGGCTTCGAGGTTCCTGTCGTCACGAAGTGGGAGCAGGTCTACGAGTGGCTGGCCGAAGGGCTGAACCATGTGACCGACTACATCCGCGAACAGAACATGACCAACTATGTCGGCGCGACGGTCGAACCGAAGCCGAACGAACCGCGCGGCCAGATGTTCCTGCCGACCAGCGGACACGCGGCCGGCTTCATCTGCGGCAAGCTGAAGGAACCCGATTTCTGGGGCGTGAATCCGGAGCTGCTGCAGCACGAATCAATGGCGCTGATGAACGCCTGCATGACGGTTGCCTACCTCTGCAGCATGAACAAGCTGAAATTCCTGCATTTCGGTTCGCAGATCAAGGCGCAGTTCGACAACGATTTCCCGCCGCTGATCGGTCCGGAGGGGCTCAAGGAGACGGTCATGATGTTCGAGGCGCTGAACCGGATCGGCTGGAAGGGCGCGGTCGAATTCGACTGCCATATGCTGCGCGCGGAGGGCAATCCGGAGGATGAGACCGGCTGCCGGAAGCAGTTCATCATCGACTGCGTGACGGCGCTTTCGATGGCGCTGAAGCTCGCGGAGCGGATCGAGACGCCGGCGGCGTATGCGTCCCAGTCTGCCGCCGACCTCGCGGGCATCCGGCAGATGTGCGCGCTCGGCGACATCGATCCGCGGAGGTAGGCATATGGCGCTCTATCTCGGCATCGACCTCAGCACGCAGGGCGTCAAGGCGGAGCTCATCGACCCGGAGAACCCGGCTGCCGGCTCCGGCGGCTTTGCGGTCGGATTCGGCGCCGATCTGCCGCAGTACGGCGCGCCGGAGGGATTTGTGCCGGACCCGGACCCGCTGGTCCGGGCGGCCGATCCGGCCATGTGGCTCGACGCGTTCGACCTCCTGTTCGCGCGGATGCGCGACGCCGGCGCTCCGCTCGGGGAGGTCGCCGGAATTTCGGGTTCCGCCCAGCAGCATGCGACGGTCTGTCTGCGGGAGTGTTTTCCGCGTGTGCTCGGGAACCTCGACCCCGGGAAGACGCTGGCGGAGCAGCTCGTTCCGTGTCTGTCGCGCCGCTTTTCCCCGATCTGGATGGACCGTTCGACGGCGCGGGAGTGCCGGGAACTTGAGGCGCGGTTCGGCGACCGGCTCCGGCGCGAGACCGGCAGCCCCGCCGTCGAACGGTTCGCCGGTCCGCAGATCCGTAAATTTGCGAAGGAGGCTCCCGAAGCTTACCGCGACACGGCGGCGATTCACCTGGCGAGTTCGTTTTTCTGTTCGGTGCTGTGCGGCGCGCCTTCCCCGGTCGATTACGGCGACGGGGCCGGGATGAACCTGCTGAATCTGCGGACGCTCGTGTGGGACGGCGAGATCGCGGCCTTCACCGCTCCGGGGCTGCCGGGCAGGCTGCCCCGGGCGGTTCCGTCCGCAACGATTGCCGGAGGGCTGTCGGGTTACTTTGAAAAGTACGGATTCCGGGCCGGGACGCCGGTCGCAGTCTGGTCCGGCGACAATCCGGGCAGCCTGATCGGAGTCGGGGCGGGCGAGCCCGGAATCGCGGTCGTGAGCCTCGGCACCAGCGACACGTTTTTCGCGGCGATGCGCAGTTTCCACACCGATCCGGACGGGTACGGACATGTATTCGGCGACCCGGCAGGCGGTTTTATGAGTCTGATCTGCTTTTCGAACGGCTCGCTGGCGCGGGAGGCGGTCCGGAAGGAATGCGGCCTCTCCTACGAGGCGTTCGACCGCGTGACGCCGGTGCCGGAGAGCGAACATCTGCTGCTGCCGTACTTCGTGCCGGAGTCGACGCCGCTGGTGCTGGAACCGGGCGCCGAATACGGCTTCGACTGGGCGAGCGCCCCGGCTGAAGAGCGGGTGCGGGCGCTGCTTGAATCGCAGATTCTTTCGATGCGGCTGCACAGCGCCTGGCAGAACGAGGCGTTCCGGCGCATCCGGGTGACCGGCGGAGCGTCGAAGAGCGCCGCGCTGCGCCGGATCATCGCGGACGTGTTTCAGTCGGAGGTCGAAACGATTGCCGTGTCGAATTCAGCCGGGCTCGGCGCCGCGCTACGCGCCGCGAACGCGATCGGCGGCATTCCGTTCGACATGCTTTACGGCCGTTTCTGTGCGCCGGTCTCGGTGACGCGGCCGGACCCGGCGCGGAAAGCGCGCTATGACCGCATGCTCGAAGCTTACCGGCAGCTCGAAGCCGGCAGGAGCGGAACGGCTGCCGCCCGGCTGCGATAGATTGCCGGAATTCCGCAAGGAGTTCTTGAATATTCAGAAAAACGATGTATTGTAAGCGTCGGCCGTATTGATTCCGTCAGGGGAGGTGTGCCGCCTGCCGACCGGACTTCATCTGCTGTTGTTTTGTTGAGAATAGAGAAAGTTTTCCGTTTATGATGAAGGACATGACGCAGGGGTCGCCGACCCGGTTGCTGCTGATTTTTTCGATTCCGCTGCTGATCGGCAATCTGTTTCAGCAGCTCTACAATGTTTCGGATACGATGATCGTCGGCCGCACGATCGGGGTCGAAGCGCTTGCCGCGCTCGGCGCGTGCGGCCCGCTGTTTTTCAGTTCGATGGGCATCTTCTTCGGGCTGACGAGCGGTTTTGCGGTCATCACGGCCCAGCGGTTCGGCGCGCACGATATGGCGGGAGTGAAGCGGTCGATCGCGATTTCGCTGACGCTCTGCCTGGCTTCGACGCTGCTCTACATGGCGGTTGCGATTCCGTTGATCCGGCCGATGCTGGAGCTGATCCATGTTCCGGCCGGCCAGATGGAGGATGCGTACTGGTACATCGCGGTCATTTACTGGGGAATCGGCGCGGCTGTCTTCTACAATATGATTTCAAGCATCATCCGCGCTCTGGGCGACAGCGTCACGCCGCTGATCTTCCTGGCGGTGGCGTGTCTGCTGAATGTGGGGCTCGACTTCTGCTTCATCCTGTGGCTCGGCTGGGGCGTGCCGGGAGTTGCGGCGGCGACTGTGATCGCGCAGGTTGCCGCGGGAGCGGCCTGTCTGATTTATGCGCGCAGAAAGTACCGGCTGCTGCGGCTGCGGCGGCGGGACTGGGTATTCGAGCCCTCCTTTGTATGGGCACATCTGCGCGTGGCTCTGCCGATGGCATTGCAGTTTGCGATTCTCGGGCTCGGCGGCTTCGTGCAGCAGCGGGTGCTGAACGAGCTCGGGGCGAATTCCATCGCGGCTTTCACGGCCGGATGCAAGGTCGATCAGCTGGCGATCCAGCCGATTTTCTCGTTCGGCGTCGCGCTGGCGACATTCGCCGCGCAGAACTACGGAGCGGGTTTCAAGGAGCGCATCCGGCAGGGAGTGCGCAGCTGCATTGCGATCTGTGCGGTCGTCTGCGCCCTCGGCTGTGCCGGGGTGCTGCTGTTCAGCGGCGAATTGAGCTACCTGTTCGTCGGGGAGGCGGTGCCGGAGGTGCACGGGAAAATCCGTATTTTCCTGCTGTTCAATTCGTTTTCTTATATCATTCTTGCGCTGATCGTCATTTTCCGCAATGCGATGCAGGGAATGGGGCATGCGTTCATTGCGACCGTGTCGGTCGGCTGCGAGCTGCTGGCCCGGATCTTCGGCGCCGTGTTTCTCGCGGCGTGGTGGGGATATGTCGGCGTCTGCGCAGCCGGGCCGTTCTCGTGGATCTGCGGCATGATCCCGATGGGGATCGCCTACTGCTGGATCATGAGCCGTTACCATCCGATGCCGCGCAACCGGCCGCTGCCGGAAAAAGCGACGGCTGACGGCGTTTTACGGGATTTTATCCGGAAAGCGGAAACTGCGGTTTGAAATATTATGATATTGTGATATAATAATATTGTAATTTGTTTCAAAACCGGGAGGTCCTTCATGAAAACATTGATTATCGGCGGAGTCGCCGCGGGGGCAGGCGCTGCGGCGCGGCTGCGGCGGCTGGACGAATCCATGGAAATCATTCTGCTGGAGCGCGGCAGCTACATCTCCTACGCGAACTGCGGGCTGCCGTATCATCTGGGCGGCGTCATCCCGGAACGCGATTCTCTGCTGGTCATGCCCGAGAAAAAGTTCAGGGCGTGGTTCAACATCGAGATCCGGACCCGGAACGAGGCGATCGCCGTCGACCGCGTCCGGAAAACGGTTGCGGTCCGCCGGGCGGACGGCTCCGAATATGAGGAGTCCTACGACAAACTCCTGCTGGCGACCGGTTCCCGGCCGGCCGCGCCGGAGCTGCCCGGCGGGGACGATTTCCGCATTCATCCGCTCTGGACGATTCCGGATATGGATGCCCTCGGCGCTCTTGCGGCGGACGGCGCCCGGAAGGCGCTGGTGGTCGGCGGCGGTTTCATCGGGCTCGAAGCGGCCGAAAACCTGCGCCGGCGCGGCCTTGAGGTGACGGTCGTTCAGCACTCCGGGCATGTGCTTCCTTCGATCGACCGCGAGATGGCCTGGCTGCTCGGCGCGGAGCTTGCGGCAGACGGCGTCGATGTGCGATTGAACGCCGAACTGACCGGATTCCGGAAAGAGGGCGATTCGCTGTATGCGTGCCTGAAGGACGGTTCCGAACTGGCGGCGGACCTCGTGGTCATGAGCGTCGGCGTGAAACCGAATTCGGAGCTGGCCGGAGCCGCCGGACTCGAGCTCGGTCCGCGCGGGCATATTGTTGTAAATGAATATCTTCAGACCTCCGACCCGGATATTTACGCGGCCGGTGATGCAGTCGAGGTCACCGACTGCGTTTCGGGGCGGAAAACGGCGATTCCGCTGGCCGGTCCCGCCAACAGGCAGGGCCGGATCGCCGCCGACAACATCGCCGGAAACTCCCGAGCCTACCGCGGCAGCTGGGGGGCTTCGGTGATCAAGGTCGGGAGCCTGACGGCGGCGGCCGTCGGCCTGACCGAAACAAAGCTCCGGCAGCTCGGACTGGATTATCACCGGATTTACACGCACCCGGCTTCCAATGCCTCATATTATCCGGGCGGCGCCCAGCTGCATATGAAGCTGCTGTTCGGTTCCGACGGGAAGATTCTCGGCGCGCAGGCCGTCGGGGCGAAAGGGGCGGACAAGCGCATCGACGTGATCGGCGCGGCCATGCAGTCCGGGCGCACCGCGCCGGAGCTTGCCGAACTTGAGCTCGCCTACGCTCCCCCGTTCAACTCGGCGAAAGACCCGGTCAACTTTCTCGGCATGATCGCGCAGAACGTGCTGGACGGAATGACCGAACCGGCCTATGCCGATTCAATTCCAGCCGATGCGCTGGTCGTCGATGTCCGCGAGGAGGCGGAGCATCAGGCCGGGGCGATTCCGGGCGCGGTCAACATTCCGCTCGGGCAGCTTCGCGGCCGCCTGGGCGAGCTGGACCGGTCGCGCGAGCTGATTGTGAGCTGCCAGGTCGGGTTGCGCGGCTATCTGGCGGAGCGGATCCTGAAGCAGAACGGCTTCCGGGTCCGGAATCTTTCCGGCGGCTATCTGACCTGGAAATACATGCATGCCGAAGTTCCGGCGCCCGCCCGGAAAAACGCCGTTCCGCCGCCGCAGGTGCCGTCTGCCGTTGCGGGCCGCACGCTCGATGTGCGCACGCTGGCCTGCCCGGGCCCGGTCGTCCGGCTGAAAGGCGAAATGGAGAAGCTCGCGGCCGGGGAGACGCTGCGGTTGCTCGCGGCGCCCACGTTCGCGCCCGACCTCGAGGCCTGGAGCCGTTCCAGCGGCAACGAGCTCGCCGCGATGGAGCGGAAGGGCGATCACCTGGAGGCGCTGCTCCGCAAAGGCGGAACGGCGGCGGAGGCCGCTCCGGTTTCGCTGTCCGGCGGCCACCGCGCCGCGATCGTCCTTTTCAGCAACGACCTCGACAAGGCGATGGCGGCGCTGATCATCGCGTGCGGCATGGCGGCTTCGGGAGCGAAGGTCGGAATTTTCTTCACTTTCTGGGGGCTCTCCGTCCTGCGCCGGAATCCGGCTCCGGCGGTTCCGAAGGGCTTCCTGTCCCGGATGTTCGGCTGGATGCTCCCGAAGGGGGCGGCGAAACTCGCGCTGTCGAAAATGAACATGGCCGGCATCGGCACCGCGATGATGAAGGATGTGATGAAACGCCAGAACGTGACCTCGCTGCCGGAGCTTCTGGAACAGGCCCGGCAGCTCGGCGTGCGGTTCGTCGCCTGCGAGATGGCGATGAACGTCATGGGGATCACCCGCGAAGAGCTCGTCGAGGTCGATGAAGTCGCCGGCGTTGCGAGCTTCGTCGGGATGGCGAAGGAGAGCAACAACACGCTGTTTATCTGAAGCGGCGGAAAGGAGGTGCGGCCATGTCGGAAACGGAACGGCTGCCCGATGAATTTCTGAATGCGATGGCGGAGGTGATCAAACTGATCGGCCACCCGCTGAGGCTGCGGATTCTGGAGTATCTCGATCTGCACGGCGAATGCACGGTCAACACGATCGTCGCCGGAATCTCCGGGCAGCAGAGCGCCGTCTCGCAGCATCTGAATAAAATGCGCATGGCGGGCATCGTCGCCTGCCGCCGGGAGGGGCGGCAGATCCTCTACCGGATCGGGGCGGTCAACGCCGTCACGATTCTGAACTGCCTTCGCGGCAAGTACCGCTCGCTTCAGGAGGAGTGAGGCCGGAATCGGCGGACAGCCGCATATGGAGGATCGGGTACGGGCAGCCCTGTCCGTCCGTCTCACTCCGGCCGCAGACCCGGAACCCGAGGCGCTCATAGAAACCCCGGGCCTGCGGATTCTGTTCGTTCACGTCGACTTCGCGGACGCCGCGGGCTTCGACGGCGTGACGCAGCAGCAGCCTGCCGACGCCTTTGCCCCTCTCCTCCGGTGCGACGAAGAGCATTTCCAGCTTGTTCCCGGCGATTCCCATAAAAGCGACGGGTTCGTCCGCGCCGTTTACGGCCGCCGCCAGAACCGGAACTTCACGGAGGGCGGCGGGGACATACTCCGCGATCCGCCGGATTTCGGGTTCCGGCAGGAACCGGTGAGTGGCCCGGACCGACCGTTCCCAGATGTTCAGCAGCCTGCGGAGCAGGGGAGCGTTCCGCTCTTCTATTTCGATGATTCTCATGACGGTCGCCTTTCGTGTTGCGGCAGAGAGTATACTCTCCCCCGGACCGGATTGCAACCGGAATTCCGGGGATTTCCGCGGAGAAACCACGGTTTTGCGCTTCCGGCCTTGACATCGGCGCTCTCTCCTCATATATTACCGATCATTTCATATGGGGGATTTCAAATGAAAGTCAGACCGATATCGCCTGTCGATCTGGATGCGTGGACGGCGCTGCGCCATGAGCTGTGGCCGCGTCACTCTCCGGACGATTTGCGCCGGGAGAGCGTCGAACTTTTCCGGCGGAGCGATACCGCTTTTTTCTGTGCCGAGGAGCGGGGCGAATGGCTCGGCATCGCCGAAGCTTCTCTCCGGTCGCCGGCGCGGGGCCATCTGGAGGGATGGTACGTGAAGCCGGAGTACCGGCGGCGCGGCGTCGGCCGGGCGCTGGTCGGCGCGGTGGAGGCCTGGTGCATCTCCAGGGGCTGCACGGTTCTCGGATCGGATACCGACGGGGATTACCCGGTCAGCCCGGCCGCCCACCGGGCGCTCGGTTTTCGTGAGGACGGGTCGCCGCTGCTTTTCCGCAAGGAGCTCGGCACGTGTGCCAATACGCCCCGGCTCGAAACGGAGCGGCTGATCCTGCGCCGGTTCTCCGAGGCGGATGTGGACGACCTGTACGCGCTTCTCCGGGACCCGGACGTGAACCGTTTTCTTCCCTGGTTTCCGACGGAGACGCGGGAGGAGGCCGCGGCATTTCTGCACGAGCGCTTTCTCGATACCTGTTCGCTCCCTTCCGCCTATCGTTATGCCGTCTGCCGGAAGACGGACGACCGGCCGATCGGCTATGTCCGGCTTGCTGCGGACGACAGCCGCGACTTCGGCTACGGATTGCGGAAGGAGTTCTGGCGGCAGGGGATTGTGACGGAGGCGGCCCGTGCGGTGGTCTTCCGGCTCCGGCAGGACGGAGTTCCGTACATCACCGCCACGCACGACGTCAACAACCCGGCCAGCGGAGAAGTGATGAAAAAGATCGGCATGACCTACCGTTACAGCTACGAAGAACTCTGGCAGCCGAAGAACATTCCGGTCGTCTTTCGGATGTATCAGCTGAATTTTTCCCGGGAGGACGGCTGGACTTACCGGAAGTATTGGGACCGGTGCGAACACCACTTCATCGAAGAGCTGCCGTCGCGCTGAGCGGGGCCGCGCGTTTCGGGGAGCTCCGCATCCGGCCTTCGGGGGAAGGGCGGTCATGCAATGGAATTCAAGGGGATTGCGTTTCAGGGAACGAAGTTTTATCCGTTTGAATGAAGGAGCGGCAACCGTCAGCCTTCCGGTTCGGAGAATTTTTTCTTGATTCTTTCCAGAAAAAGCCCGGCGGCGGCGGAGAATACCTGATATTTTTTCCAGACGATATTCAAACCTGATTCCAGCCGGGGCTCGAACGGGCGGAAGCAGAGGTTGTGATGCCCGGTCACGCTCACGAGCTTGTCGAGCGAAATCGCGTAACCGATTCCCTCCTCCACCATCAGCGCGGCGTTGTAGATCAGATTGTAGGTCGCCACGATATTCCCCTTGTCGAATCCGTCGCCGAGCCAGTTCAGGACTTCGTTGTATCCGGAATTCTGCTGGAGAGGCTGTCTCGAACAGATCAGCGGCAATCCGGCCAGGTCTCCGCGGGCAACCGTCTTTTGGGCGGCGAGCGGCGAATCTTTGCGCATGACCACGCCCCAGACGTCCTTCTCCGGCAAATTCACATAATCGTACTTCGCAATATTGACCGGCTGAATCAGGATGCCGAAATCCAGCATCCCTTTGTCGAGACGCTCCGTCACATCCTCGGCATTGCCGCTGTAGATATGGTAGCGGATATCCGGATAATCCTCATGCAGCTCGCCGATGATTCGGGCGATCTGCCGCATCGCGTCGGTCTCGCCGCCGCCGATGTGGATGTCTCCGGCGATATTGTCGCCCATCGAATCGAATTCGGCTTCGGTTTTATGGACCATCTCCATGATCTCTTCGGCGCGTTTGCGCAGCAGCATGCCTTCCGGAGTCAGCGAAACGCTGTGGCTGCCGCGAATGAAAAGCTGCTGCCCGAGTTCGTCTTCGAGATCCTTCAGCTGCCGGGAAAGCGTCGGCTGCGTGACGTGAAGCGCCTGCGCCGCACCGGTGATGCTGCCTTCGCGGGCCACGCCGAGAAAATACCGCAATACCCTGAGTTCCATCCCATGACTCCTTTCGGTTGACGCGACGACATGCCGCCCGGCGGTATCCGTTTCAGGCATGTCGGGATATCTGCTCGGTGAACTCTGCGCGGCTTCACCGGCCGCCCGCGCAGAAGCTTATGAAACGGGCCTGTCCTGCCCGTCCGGACCGGAGAAGCGGACGCGATATCGCCGCAGACCGGCGGGAAGGGAGCATTCCCGCTCCCGCCTGATCCGCGGCGCGGAACACCGGCATTACATCCAGTGCTCCAGGAGCTCCTCGCGGCTCAGCGTCGTGAAGTAGGCCGGCGGAATGTCGAGAATCGTGAAGGCGCCGGAGCGGTTCTCCCCGGCGAGGCGCGCCGCGGCGCGGGCGTGGGCGACCAGGACGTTTGCGGTCGCTTCGGGATTGCTGCCCCAGATGCAGCGGTATTCGACCCGGGCGGCATGGCGGTCGCCGGTTTCGCCGACCGCGATCGCGAGCCCGTCGTGCGGAAACCCCTTGTACTTTTCGTCGAGCTCCTGCTGGCTTACGAAGTTGACCGTGGTCTTGTACGGCGCGAAGTATCCGGGCATCGAAAGGATCGTCTTCGTGACCGCCTCCCGGTCGGCGCCTTCCTCGAGGACGACGAAACATTCGCGCGTATGCATGTCGCCGGGCTCGAAGGCCGGGTTTTCGCCGCGGCGGACCCGCTCGATCGCTTCGGGGATCGCGTGCGTGAACTGGCGCGCGTCCTTCACGCCCGGAATCGTCCGCAGCGCGTCGGAATGGCCCATGCTGAGCCCGCCCTTTTCGCCGAGGCCGTAAAAGCCGTAGGCCCTCGCTCCCGGAATGAAAGCGCCGCCGAGCACGCGCTCAAGCGAAAAAATACCGGGGTCCCAGCCGGTTGAAATGACCGATACGTGCCCGGACGCCTTTGCCGCCGCGTCGATATCCGCAAAATATTCCGGAATCCGGCTGTGATTGTCGAAGCTGTCGACCGTATTCACATATTTCGCAAATTCGGGCCCCTGCTGCGGCAGGTCGTTTTTCGAGCCGCCGCAGAGAATCGCGACATCGGGACGGAACGCCTTTTTCCAGCCCTCCACATCCGAAATCGCCATGACCGGAACATCCGGCAGCTCTTTTCCGACCCGCTCGGGCGAACGGCTGACGATGCCGACGAGCTCCATATCCGGGTTCTTCCCAAGCGACAGACGCACTCCGCGGCCGACGTTGCCGTAGCCGACGATCATAACGCGAATTTTTTTCATAGAAGCGGCACTCCTTTTCGTGTCCATTCTGATTTGAATTGCGATTAAAATAGTCCGAAAAACGGCTTTTTTCAATATTTTTACGTCCTTTTTTCAGGAAAACGCGTTTCCGCCGGATCGGTTTCGAGTTGCGTTTTGGCATTACCGGTGTATAGTAATTCCAACAGAAATACGGCGGTCAGACAATCCGCGAAAGAAACATTCCGGCATCATGGAAAAAATGAATAAATCGAAAAAAAATCCTTACGAGATCCCTCCTTTTCCCGACTCCTTTCCGGTCGAGGCGCCGGATTATTTCAATTTCGGCTACGACGTCATCGACCGCTGGGCGGAAAAGGACCGCAACAAGCTCGCCATGATCTGGCGCAACCAGCACGGCGAGGAGAAACACTTCACGTTTCACGACCTGTCGCGGCTCTCGAACCAGGCGGCGAATCTGCTGATCAAGCACGGCATTTCGAAGGGGGACCGGGTTTTTCTCATGCTCCCCCGGCTGCCGGAGTGGTGGATTTTTTCGATCGCGCTCATCAAGCTCGGCGCGATTCAATGCCCGTCGCCGACGCTCCTGACGCCGCACGACCTTGAATTCCGGGTCAAGTTCGGAAAATTCAAAATGGTCATCACCGATACCGAAAACGCCTACAAGTTCGACGAAATTTACGACGAATGCCCGTCGCTGGCCTCCCGGCTGCTCGTCGACGGCGAACGGCCGAACTGGATCAGCTACCGGGCCGAAATCTCCGGGCCGAATGCGAAGCTTTCGCGCCGCGAGGTCAAAAGCCCGATCAAGATCCATACCAAGTCCGATATGCCGATGCTGCTGATCTTCACCAGCGGCACGAGCAAATACCCGAAGATGGTGCTGCACACCCACGCCTACCCGCTCGGGCATCGGGTCACCGCCGAACTCTGGCATGGGCTTTCGGCCAATGACCTGCATATGACCGTCTCCGACACGGGATGGGGCAAGAACCTGTGGGGGAACTATTTCGGACAGTGGATCATCGGCTGCTGCGTCTTCATCTACGACATTCGCGGGAAGTTCCACGCCGACGAACTTCTGCCGATCCTCGAGCATTACGAGATCACGAGCTTCTGCGCGCCGCCGACGGTCTACCGCATGCTGACGCTCTCGGACCTCTCGCGCTTCGACTTCTCCGAACTGCGCCACTGCACGACGGCGGGAGAACCGATGCAGACCGAAACCATCCGGCTCTGGAAGGAGAGCACGGGGCTCACCATCCGCGAGGCCTACGGTCAGACCGAAACGGTCTGCATGATCGGCACTTTCCTCGGCATGGGAGTCAAGCCCGGTTCGATGGGCATCCCCGCGCCGGGCTGGGACGTCGAGCTGCACGACGAAGACGGCAACCCGGTCAAGAAGGGAGACGACGGCCGGATCGCGCTCTGCCTTGAAACCCATCGTCCGGTCGGCCTCACGGAGCAGTATCTCGACAATCCCGAGGAAAACGCGGCTTCGTTCGTCGGGGATTATTATTACACCGGAGACCGCGCCTACTGCGACGAGGACGGTTATTTCTGGTTCGTCGGGCGGACCGATGACATCATCAAGAGTTCCGGCTACCGGATCAGTCCTTCCGAAGTCGAGGACGTCATCGCCAAGCATCCGGCCGTCTACGAGGTTGCCGTGGTCGGGGCGCCGGACCCGCTGCGCGGCGCCCGGGTCAAGGCGTATATCGTGCTGCGTCCGGATTTCGAAGCGACCGAGAGCCTCGTGCGCGAACTGCAGCAGTTCGTGAAACGTGAAACCGCGCCGTACAAATATCCGCGCGAAATCGAATTCGTTTCGAATATGCCCAAGACGTTTTCCGGCAAAATCAAACGGGACACGCTCCGCCGCCACGCCCAGACGGGAGAACAGTGGGGGGAGTGACGAAAGGGCCGCGATGCGGGTGAGAAAAAGCAGATGTTCCCGCGAACGGGGCGCCGCGATCTTCGAATCGATGGCGGCGCTCACCGTGCTGTGTCTGCTTTTTTTTGCGCTGCTGCAGATTTTTTACTGGTGCATCCAGACCCAGTTCTGCGAATACGCGGCCTTTTACGCGTCGAAATCCGTCGCGCTCGGCTACCGGCCGAATTTCTGCCTGCGCGCGGCGCGGGTGGCGGCCATCAGCATCTCGGGGCCGCGCCGCGGCCGGACGAACCTCTCCGAGAAGGAGGGGGCGGAGCTTTATATGACCGAAGGTGATGCGAGCGGCGTCTATTATGACTACTGGTATCCGCAGCGAAGCACCGCGCCGGAGCTGACGCTCACTGCCGGAACCGGCCCGGTGGCGAGCAGCACGATCCAGCTTAAAAACGCCCCGCTGCTCGAAGCGTTGTTCGCCAATTTCGCCAGGGTCTTCATGATCGGGGAGAATCCGGAGCCGAAGAGCTCCGTCGGGACCTACAACTACTCGCTGCTCTATATGGAGTAACTCCGCAGGGAGAGGGAAACGCGCGCCATGAAAAACAGACGGAACAAGCGTGAGTCCGGCCAGGTTCTGCTGACCGGACTGGTCATGATGCTGATCATTCTCCTCGCGATCCTGCTGCTCTTCGACGTCCACAGCGTCATTCGCGCCAAGTACAAGGTCGAGACCGCGAACCAGGCTGCGGCGCTCGCCGCGGCCGAGTGGCAGAAGGAGTCGCTGAATTTACTCGGCGAAATCAACCTCATCAAGGCGTGCGAAACGCTGCTGGAGTCGGAGGATCACTGGCCGGCCGCATCGCCGGACCCGTCCCTGACGCCGGAAGAGGCGCGCGCGAAGCTCCTGCGGGAGCGGATCGGGCTCCTGACCGAAATGCAGGTCCGCGTTTCGTTCCTCGGTCCGCTGGTCGGCTTCGCTGCCGCGCAGCAGGCGGCCAAGCAGAACGGATTGACGCCGGTCATGAATGCGGACAATACGCTCCCGCTCGAGGATTACGTTCAATTGCTGCAGGAAAACTGGCGGTATCTGCAGGTTTCCGACGTGCGGAACTTCAAATGGCGGATTCCGTATCTGAACATGGTTTCGGACATCGTCAGCCAGGGGATCGTCGTCTATCCGAATGCGCGTGTGGCCAACAATCCGATCGTGGAGCCGGGGGGGCTGGCCAAAGACGCGCTCTATCAGGAGATCATGCGCCACCGTGCCGAGATCGCCGCGGCGGATCCGCCGGAGCAGAGCGACTGGCATGGAGTCATCTATCCGTTCGTCCGGAAGATGAGCGATGCCGACTACGAGGGGAAATGGTGGAACATCGATTACAGCATGTCGGAGTTTCCGCACGAGAGCGAGATTTTCACGCTCGGCGTCGAATACGACTCTTCGGACTACGACGAAAACACCCGCGCGACCATCCAGACCCTGCTCGGAAACCGGAACGCATACAGCGTCACCGATCTGCCGCCGGTGCAGTTCTGCGTTTACGACAAATTCTGGTATCCGGACTACTACCGGAACAACTACACCGATTACGACGACAACCATTACAGCTGGTGGTTCGAAGCGGGCGTCCTGCGGCAGCCGGTCAAGCCGCAATACATCTACGAAGGGCCGGCCGCGTATGCGGAGAGCGCCGCGAACATCAACCTGGTCAGCCGCTATGCCGTGACCGGAGACCGGCGTTCGGCCGATGTCGGCAGGCGCTTTGTCCGCCGGCGGGACCCGGAGGGCGGCGGCTACAGCCGGAGAATCGGCACGCGCCGGGCGAGTTCGGCCAATGCGAATCTGGTCGAAACCGATTACCGCCCCGGCGCGATCGCCAAAGTGCTCGGCGAACTCGGGCAGGGGGCGCCTCCGATTACGCTGCCGGTCATCCTGCCGGTGTTCGACAACACGACGCTGACGCCGACTTACATGCCGATGCCGTACGGTTTCGGCGTCCTGCGGGTCACGAATTCGCCGCTGGACCGTTTTCTGAACTGGCTCTCGCGGGAGGAGTCGCTGTTCGCGTACGGCACCTCGCCGCCGCTCGGAACGTCCGGCTACCTCGAAGCGCTTCAGATCCTGACCGACGGGCCGGGGTTCCGCTGCTACGGCTGGAATCCGTCGTGGAACGCGAGCGCCTTCGACAGCCGTTACCGATCCGATGCCGCGCGGCTGTTCACAGACCGCAGCTACGTCTACTCCCGGTCGAACACCGGCGGCGCGGGGTGGCTGCAGGAGGCGCAGGAATTTACGCTGACCAACTCCGCCGAGGCCGGCATTCAGGAGGTGGAGGATTACGTGAACGGCGGGACGGCCAGGCGCTTCTTCAGCAGCAGCAACAGCCGCGTTTACATCGTGGTGGATTCGAAGGGGCATATCGTCACCAACGATGAAATCGATCCAACCGTGCACTACTTCACCGGCGGCGGGAGCGGCGGGAGCGGCCCCGGCTTCAACGGCACCCAGGACCGGCCGGATACGCAGCCCGGACCGCCGAGGATATGAAAATGAACTGCGAAACGCACATGGTTCCGCACCGGGCCGGAGAGTCCGGCCAGGCGACCCTCGAGTTGGCCGCCATCCTGGTCGGGATTATCGCCATGGCCGTCGGCTTCCTGTTCGTCGCGGGACTGTCGCTTTCGGACAACCGGACGCTGCTCGAGGCCAAGAAATCGGCGGAGTGGAACGCGAGGAACGGCGGCAATGTCCGGGAATCCGCCGGAGAACTCACCGGCTGGGTTTACGGCGAAACCACCATCGGGCGGGAAAACATCGTCGTGCCGTTCTCGTCGCGGGACCGGAGCGGCAACACGCTTGATTCCCAGCTCAAAACGGCCGGCGATGCATTCCAAAGCGCCTCCAGCTCCGAGCCGGACGCCCGTTATCCCTACGACTACCGCTGGATCAGCCCGCGCACCTTCGACTCCGGCTTCGGCGCCGACTTCGTCAGCGGCCTGTCGAACGGCTACAACGCGGCGAAGCTGGTCCGCGGCAGCGGTTCGACCGAAAACAGCCCGGTTTTCTCCTTCGATGAGAGCGGTCTCCTCGAAGGCGGCCGGTATATCGACAACACCCGGACGCGGGCCCGGACGCGGGCGGCGATGCGCGACACCTTCCATCAATGGTTCGGCATCAGAATCCGCCAGAACCAGCTGACGGACAGCCCGGCCAATCAGGTCTACATGCCGTCCGGGAACCATGAGGACTGAAACGGCATGAAATGGCTTATCGCACCGGATTCCTTCAAGAACTGCCTGCGCTCGCCGCAGGTCGCCGCGCAGCTCGCTGCGGGAATCCGCGACATCTCCCCGGACGATGAAATCATCGAACTCCCGCTGGCCGACGGCGGCGAAGGAACCGCCGAAGCCGCGGCGCGCGCTGCGGGCGGCACGCTCGAAAGCGTTCCGGTAACCGGTCCGCTCGGCAATCCGGTCGAAGCGCGCTTCGCGCGGCTGCCCGCCGGAACCGTGGTGGTTGAAATGGCCGAAGCCGCGGGGCTCGAACGGCTGCCGGACGGAAAAAACGATCCGCTCCGGGCCACGACCTACGGCGTCGGCGAGTTGTTCCTCAAGCTGCTGAAAAACGGAACGCGCGATTTCGTCATCGGCATCGGCGGCAGCGCGACGGTGGACGGCGGACTCGGCTTCGTCCAGGCGCTCGGGGCCGTCTGCCGCGACGCGCAGGGGCGGATCATTCCGCCCGGAGCGGGCGGCGGCGCGCTCTCGGAGGTCGCCGCGCTCGATTGCTCCGCGCTGCCGCCGGAACTTGTGCAGGCGCGAATCCGCATCGGTTCGGATGTGACCAACCCGCTGACCGGTCCGCGCGGAGCGGCGCGGGTCTTCGGTCCGCAGAAGGGGGCCGGACCCGGGCAGGTCGAAACGCTTGAGGCCGGACTCCGCCGCTGGGCGGAGCTCTGGCGGGACGCGGGCGACGTTCCGGGCGACGGCGCTGCAGGCGGGCTCGGGTTTCTGCTGCGCCGGCTCGGCGCGACGACCGAATCGGGTGCGGAACTCCTGCTCGGCCTGGCCGGTTTCGACCGGAAGCTCGCCGGAACCGGCTGGGTCGTGACCGGCGAAGGCAGGACCGACCGCCAGAGCCTCGACGGCAAGCTCTGCTCCGTTGTCGCGGCGCGCGCCGCGCGGGCCGGGGTCGGAACCATCCTCTGCTCCGGCGCGCTGGAGCCGGGGCTCGACAGCAAACTTTTCGCTGCGATGTTCAGCATCGGCAGCGGTCCCGTTTCTCTGGCGGAAGCGTTCGCGCAGACGCCGGAGAATTTGCGCCGCATGGGGCGCAATCTCGCCAATCTTGCAAGGAAATCATCATTATGAGCATCGCAGTTATTTCAACCGGAACCGAACTCCTGAAAGGGACCGTTCTCAATACCAACCTCGCGTTTCTCGGGCGCGAACTCGGCACGCTCGGGCTTTCCATCCGCCTCGCCCTGATCGCCGGCGACCGGGAGCAGGAGCTCTACACCGCCTGCGCCGAAGCGCTCGGCGCTGCCGACACGCTGATCATCAGCGGCGGGCTCGGGCCGACCCGCGACGACATCACGCTCGATGCGACGGCCCGCTTCTTCGGACTTGAACTGGAGCCGCATCCGGAGCTGGTCGAAAAGGTCACCGCCTTCTGGCATGAGCGGCACCGGGGCCGGGTTCCCGGACAGGTGCTGCGGCAGGCGCGCGCTCCGCGCGGAGCCGCGATCCTGCCGAACCCGAACGGTTCCGCGTCGGGGTTCCGGATCGACACGGTTTACGACAGCCGCCCGCGGCGGATCTACCTGCTGCCGGGGCCGCCGCGCGAATTCGAGCCGATGGCGCATGCGTCTCTGCTGCCCGAGCTCGCCCGGAGCATGGAGTCGGAGGGGCATGAATACACGCTCGGCTTCCTGGCTGCGGGGGAACCGGAGTTTCAGCTTCAGGTGCGGTTTGAAAAAGCGCTCGAAGGGTTCCCGGTCGAACTCGCCTACTGTGCGACGCCGGCCGGAACGCGGGTTTTTGTTTCGGGGTCCGACTCCGGACAGGTCCGGAACGCGGCGGAACTCGCCCGTTCGCTCTCCGGCCCCTGGGCGCTTCCGTTCGGCGAGCTTGAACTGCCGGCGGCGGTTCTCGCCGAACTCGGCCGGACGCGCCGGACGCTTGTGACCGCGGAATCGTGTACCGGCGGCATGATCTCGGCGGCGCTGACCGCCGTGCCGGGGGCGTCGAACGCCTACCTCGGCGGCGCGGTCGTTTACAGCAACCGTCTCAAGCATCGGCTGCTCGGCGTGCCGCAGGAAATTCTCGACCGCTTCGGCGCCGTGAGCGCCGAATGCGCCGGAGCGATGGTTGACGGCGCGGCGGAACGGCTCGGGGGGGATTGCGCGATCGCGGTAACCGGCATCGCCGGTCCGGCCGGGGACGATACGGATAAACCGGTCGGACTCGTCTACATCGGGGTCCGGGCGGGGGAGAAGCGTTCCGTTGAAGAGTTCCATTTCCGGGGAGACCGCAACGCGGTCCGGGAGCGCAGCTGCGGCAGCGCGCTGCTAATGCTCTACCGGCTTCTCAAGGAAGATGAGGTCGATTCCGCAGCCGGAGCGGGACGGTAGCAGCACGGCTCCGACGTATTCGCCGGCCGGCGGCAGCTCCGTTCCGTCCGCGAGCCGGAGCAGGGTCCGCAGCATTTCCGGCCGGTCGCGCCAGCGGTCGACCTTGATTTCGACCCGCAGGTCCGGATTCGCCCGCCGGGCGGCGGCCAGCCGTCCGGCCACCAGCCACTGGCGGCCGAGCGACGTTCCGAACGATTCGGAGGCTCCGCCGGCGTTGCTCCGGATCTGCCGCGAAAAGTCCAGCAGGAACAGCAGCTCCAGCGCCAGCGCCGCTGTCAGCAGCAGCCGCCCGAAGAGCCGGTAGTCCGAGGCAAGCACGGCGTAGCCGCGCCAGGCCGGAAGCAGCCATGCGAATGCGAACACCGCCCCGTATTCCCCCCCGCCCGCGCCGGGGAAAAGCAGCGGTGAAAGCGGCAGGCCGATGAGAAGCGTCAGCGCGCAGCTGCCGGCGACCCGGTCGAAGGTGTTTCCCTCTCCGCGCCGGACGCGCCGGATGACGATGGCCACGCCGAGCACCACCAGAAACGCGACGGCCGGCACCGAGGCAAACAGCAGCATGCCGGGCCACCCGAGTCCGGTCTCCGGCGCAAAACGGTCCGAAAAGCCGAAGCCGGTCAGGCAGCGGGCGGAAAGCAGCGCCTCCCGGAATCCGTACTGAAAGCCCGCCAGGGAGAAATCGCGGAACAGGGCCGTATGCAGTGCGGGCGACGCGGCCAGCAGCAGTGCGGCGGCCCCCAGCGCGAAATTTTTCCGATCCCGCCGGAACTCCGCGGGTCGGAACACCAGCGCCCCGGCGGCTGCGCCGGCCGGAAGCAGGATCGCTGCCGGATTCAGGTAACTCATCAGGAGGGCCGTCGCCGCCGATCCGACGGCGGCCCCGGCTTTTCCTTCGCGCATGTAGAGAGCCAGGAACATCGCATAAAGGAGCGATAACCCGACCAGCCACGCCGTGCCGACAGGCATCCGCAGGTAAAACCAGAGGTACGGCGAGCAGAAACAGAGCGCGGCGCCCGGCCCGGCAGGCACATGGAAAATTCCGGCCAGGCGCCACAGCGCCGCCCACGCGCCGAACAGCGCCGCAACGGTCACCGCCGAAGCGATGGCCACCGGGTCGGAAGTGAACAGCAGAAACAGCTGCGTCAGCCAGACCGCCGCCGGGCCGGCAGCTCCGCACGCGCCGGGAGAAGCCGGTCCCCCCGCCGCATTCGCTTCGAGCGCGAGCCGCACCGTCTCCGCCTCGGCGGGAGTCCAGGCGGCATCGCCGGGGTGAAGCAGGGCCAGAAGAGTCGCACCGGCGGCAAACAGCAGAAAACCGTCGAACTTTTTCCAGTCGAATTTCATAGCGGTTTTAAAATAGCGGCGGAGCCGCCGGAATGCAAACCGGGAGCGAAAAAAACACTCTTATAAAGCCGATACCAGCGCTCCGAGGTAGGAGTAGAAGCGTTCGACGCTCGCAATGTCGGCCCGTTCGGACGGGCTGTGCGGATCGAGGATGGTAGGCCCGAACGAGATCATGTCGAGCCCGGGCCGTTTCCCCGCGAAAATGCCGCACTCGAGTCCGGCGGGAATGACCTTCACAAGCACCGCACGGCCGAAAAGCTCGCGGTAGAGCATCGTCGCGGTTTCGAGCAGCCTCGACTCCGGCGCGGGGAGCCAGCCCGGATATTCATTGGTCACCTCCGAAACCGCCCCGGCCTTTTCGAAATGGGCGGCGACGCGCTCCGTCGCGGCCCGCCGCTCGCCATCGGACAAACTCCGCTGGCTGGTGCGGAACACGAGGCGGCCGCCGCGCTCGAATACCGCGGCAAGGTTCGTGCTCGTGCGTGGAATACCGAAGTTTTCGTCCATTTCCAGCACGCCGTCCGGACAGCCGGCCAGCGCGAAAACGGCCCTTTCATGCGTCTGCTCCGTCCAGACCCGTTCCGGCAGCGGCGCCTCCGTAAGTGTGATCGCAAAACCGGCGGGCAGGTTGAATTTCTCCCGCAACTGACGTTCGAGCGAGGCGAGAATCTCCAGCGTCTCCTTCCGCCGTTCCGGATTCAGCGCGACCGTCGCCTTCGCCTCGCGCGGAATCGCGTTGTCGAGCGAACCGCCCTCGGCCGAGGCTGCGCGCAGCGCACGGGCGCCGAGCAGCGCCGCGCCGAGAAACTGCACGGCGTTGCCGCGCCGGTCCGCGATATTGCAGCCGGAGTGGCCGCCCGCCAGCCCCTTCACCTCGAGCAATGCGCCGGCGAAGGACGGAGACGGCGTCTCGTACTCCGGCGCGAAGGAGGCTTCGAGGCGCGCGCCTCCGGCGCAGCCGATGAAAAGCTCCCCTTCGTCCTCGGAATCGAGATTCAGCAGATATTTCCCAGCGAGAAACGCCGGGTCCAGCGCCGTCGCGCCGTTCAGCCCGATCTCCTCGGAGAGCGTAAAAACCGCCGCCAGCGGCCCGGAATGGAACGATTCGTCGAACAGCAGCGCGAGCGCTGCGGCCACGCCGATGCCGTTGTCGCCCCCGAGCGTGGTTCCGGCGGCGGAACGGACGAAGCCGCCGTCGGCGACCGCCGGGATCGGATCTTTTTCGAAATCGAACAAGGAACCGGCTTCCGCCTGCGGCACCATATCGAGATGCCCCTGCAGGATCACGGTCGAACGGGTCTCGAATCCCGGCGAGGCGGCGCGGTCGATGCGCAGATTGCCGTAGGCGTCGCGCCTGGCCTTCAGGCCGTGCTGCTCCGCCATCGCGGCGATCGCATCGGCCAGCGCCTTTTCATGGCCGGAGGGATGGGGAATCGCACAGATTTCCGCAAAAATTTTCCAGACCGCCCGAGGTTCCAGCGTACAGATATTTTCCATGATTCTCCTTCTCCGCATTCCATTGTTTCTGCGTCTTTCTGGAAATATAGCGCATTTTTCGCCCGTGACAATCGGAACGGGGTTGAAAATCCCCGAAAAGGCGGTATGTTTCCGATAAGAGAAGGGGTCACAGGAGAGACCCCGGAGGGCTTTTTTTCCACAGTACCTCGAAAGGAGTAAGAAATTATGAAGAAGCTCACACTGTTTCTGCTGACCGCCGTGCTCGGCGCCGCCTTCACGCTGTCGGCGACCCCGCCGGACCGGAACTGGTTCACGGACTTCGGGAAAGCGCAGGCCGAAGCCAGAGAGAAGAACCTGCCGATGTTCCTGCTGTTCACCGGCTCCGACTGGTGTCCGTGGTGTGTGAAACTCCACAAGGATACATTGGCGACATCGAAATTCAAATCGTTCGTGAAGGACAAGGTCGTGCTTGTTTACCTCGATTATCCGCGCCGGCTGAAGCTGCCGGAAAAGACCGTGGCGCAGAACCAGAAGCTCCGGAAGGAGTATGGGATCAAAGGTTATCCGACCATCATCGTCACGAATCCGGAGGGACAGGAGATCGGCAAGCTCGGCTATGCGAAGGTCAATGAGTTCCTGCCCCGGCTCCAGCAGGTGCTCGATACGCAGAAGAGCGCGGCCCCGGCCGCCGGAGAGGAGAAGTCTGAATACCTGACCGACTTCAAGGAAGCACAGAAGCTCGCCAGGGAGAAGAAGCTCCCGATCGTCGCCCTCTTCACCGGCTCCGACTGGTGTCCGTGGTGCGTGAAACTCCACAAGGAGTCGCTCAGCACGAAGGAGTTCAAGGATTACGCGGCGAAAGACGCGGTTTTCCTCTATCTGGACTTTCCGCGCCGCACGCAGCTTCCTGCCGCACTCAAAAAACAGAATGACGAGCTGGCCGGGCGGTATAAGGTCAGCGGCTTTCCGACCACGGTGGTCATGAATGCCGACGGCAGAGAACTCGGACGGATCGGCGGTTTCCTTCCGGTCGCGGATTACCTGAAAGAGCTGAAAGCGGCCGCCGCAAAGAAATGAACATGTTCAAGCTGCTTTTGGCCGTAATGTTCTGTGTTGCGGCAATGGCGGTCCGTGCCGCCGGCGAGGTCAAGCCGTTCCTGTGGACGGCTGCGGCCTCCGGCGACACGCTTGAGCTGACCGCGACGGTTGCGCCGGGCCACTATTTTTATGCGAACGAAACCTTTGAGATCGCGATCTCCGGGAAGGACGGCCGGGCGGTTGTCGCCGAATCCGTTCCGAAACCGGTCGATACCGATGACGAGTTCATGGGGAAGGTGAAGATTTTTCCCGCCGGCAAATGGGTTTGGAAATTCAGGGGTGTGCCGCCTTTCAGCGGAACGGTGGATTATCAGGGCTGCCGCAAAGCCGCCGGGAGCGAACCGGCGCTCTGCTACATGCCGGAAACCTACACCGTCGGTTCGGCCGAGGCGATTCCGGCCGCCGCCGGTGCCGCAAATGCGGAATCGCGCCTCGACGCTTTCCGGCTGGAGCGGAAGGCGGTCGGACTTCAGAGCGTCGCGGAATTCCGGGAGTTCCTGGCTCCGACCGGCGGCGAAATTCAAACGGAAAAGAGCGGCATGTTCGACGGCGTCGGCATCTGGCTCGTCATTCTGCTGACGCTGGTCGGCGGGCTCGGGCTCAACCTGACGCCGTGCGTACTGCCGATGATTCCGGTGAATCTTGCGATCATCGGGGCGGACGGAGCCGGGCGGACGGCCGGATTCCGGCGCGGCCTCGCCTACGGCATCGGCATGGCGGCGGCCTACGGCATCCTCGGCGTCGTCGTGATCCTGACCGGCGCGCGGTTCGGAGAGCTGAACTCGTCGAGTCTCTTCAATTTTGTGATCGCGGCCGTTTTCGCCGTGCTGGCCGCCGCCATGTTCGGCGCGTTCAACCTCGATTTTTCCGGCAGGGTGCGGATCAGCCCGAAGAAGCTCCGGGGCGGCAAAACCGTCATCGCCTTCGTGATGGGAGCGCTGGCGGCACTGCTGGCCGGCGCCTGCGTCGCGCCGGTGGTGATCGGTGTGCTGCTCTTCTCGGCCGAGCTCTACAACGGCGGGAACTATTTCGCCCTCGGGCTGCCGTTCCTGCTCGGAATCGGCATGGCGCTGCCGTGGCCGCTGGCCGGAGCCGGGTTCGGCGTACTGCCGAAGCCGGGCCGGTTCATGGTCGTCGTCAAGTATGCTTTCGGAGGAATCATCGTGCTCGCGGCCGCCTGGTATGCGTGGACCGGTTTCACGCTGCTGCCCGGCAAATTCTCCCCGCAGGAGGAGCTCGTGAACCTCGACCGCCGGCTCGAAGCCGCGCAGCTCTCCGGCAAGCCGGTGCTGATCGATTTCTGGGCGACCTGGTGCAAGAACTGCAAAGAGATGGAGCGGGACGTGTTCCCGGAGCCCGAAATCAAAACGCTCATGCAGAAGTACGAAGTCGTGAAGTTTCAGGCGGAGAAGCCCGGAGCACCCGAGGTCAGAGCGATCCTCGACCGTTACGACATCCCGGGGCTGCCCGCCTTCGTCATCCTGTCGGAGAAGCGGTAAGTTCCCTGCGCCGCCGAAGTTTAAAAGCCGCGTCCCGTTCCGGGGCGCGTTTTTTTATGCGGCCGCGCAGTTCCGGTTGCGGAGAGCGCCCGGAGCATGTATATTACCGGCCCCGCCGGGAGAAGTCCGGCGGAGTCACGGAGAGATCATGAAAAAAGAAGAATACACCGTCTGGCGGAATCCTCGGGGGAACGGTCTTCTGCACGACGGGGAAAGCGTAACTCCCCCCGAAGGCTGGGAATTCGTTCCGAGCGGGGACGCGGGGCTGACCCGCCGCCTGAAAATGGCCGGTGAATGCTGGGTCATGGTTCACCGGCGGCGCAACCGCATCGAGGCCGTCGGGCTCTGGACCTCCGCCAGACGGGCTGCGGCGGTCCGCGCTGAACTCGAACTCGAACGCCGGGACCCGGCCCGGCAGCGCAGGCTTGAGGCGGACAAACGCCGCCGCGAAGCAAAACAGGCCGCGTATACGGTCGAATTCAGGAATGCGGTGGCCGCCTATCTGCATTTCGCCGAACGCTGGTCCGGCCTCGAGGCGAAGCTCGCCGCCGCCGTGACGGAACACGCCGTTCCGGTCGGCAGCGGAACCGTGGCGCGGACGCAGCGGATTCCGCTTGAACGCCGGGCCGAAGCGGCCGTCATCGCCTGGATGCGGCACCGGACCACCGCCTACGACCATATGCGGATCGCCCGGGTCAAAGGCGAACGGCGCGAAGTCCGGCGGCAGCTGGCCGAGCGTTCCCGCCGGCTGCTTGAGCGCTACCGTTCCGGTGAAGAAGCGGACCTGCGGAACTGCCCGCTGGCACAGGCGCTCGGAGAGAGCGGAGAAGCTTGACTTTTCCGGACGGCATGGTATAGTAAGCTCTTTCACCACAAGCATTCAAGAGAGATGAGATACCATGAAAAGCGTGAAACTTCAGAAAAGGCCGGACGAACCCGTCCTCCGGCGCATGACCGAAACCGCCCGGAAGCTCGTCGAACGGCAGAAACTCCAGATGGGCTACCCCTTCGACCAGGAGACGAACCTCACGGGATTTTACGAGTGGCTGCTTGAAACCGGTTTGTGCAATACGACGCTGATCAGCGTCGGCAGCCCCTACAAAGAGGCGTGGGATATGCTGCACGTCGATGAGTTCGAGCGCGAAGTCGTCGACTTCGTCGCCGGAACTTTCGGTTTCCGCGGCGGCCACTGGGGCGTCGTCACCAACGGCGGGACGGACGGCAACCTGCACGGGATCTACTTCGGGCGCAAGACGCTCGAGGCGAAATCCGAACTGCCGCCGATTCTTTACGTTTCGGCCGAAGCGCACTATTCCGTGCAGAAGCTCGGGGACATCCTGCGCATCGAAACGCGCATCATCGGCGTCCATCCGACCGGTCAGATGGACATCGAAGACTTCCGCCGTCAGCTGGACCCGACACGCCCGGCGCTCGTCGCGATCGCTGTCGGCGGCACCTTCAAAGGCGCGATCGACGACCAGCGCGCCATCGACCGCGTGCTGAAGGAGGTCAAGCCGCCGGCCTGCTACCGCCACCTCGACGTCGCGCTGTTCGGCGGTTACCTGCCGTGGCTTGACGACCCGGCTGCCCGCGAACTCGTCGACCAGGCGGCGATGGGATTCGACTCCCTCGCGGTTTCCGGGCACAAGTTCTTCGCGCTGAATGAGCCGGCCGGCGTGTTCCTCTGCCGGAAAGAGATTCTGCAGCATCTGACCAAGCTGACCGTGCCGTACCTCGGCGGTATCGTCATGCCGACCATCAGCTGCTCGCGGAGCGGATTCGACGTGCTGAAACTTTACTGGCGGATCATGACCACCGGGCCGGCGGGGTTCCGGGCCGAGGCGAACCATGTTCTCGCCATGACGGCGAAGCTCCTTGCCGCCCTCGCCGCGCGCGGCGTCGAAGCGCATGCGAACCCGTGGTCGAACACGGTCTATTTCCGCCGTCCGCGCGAGGAGGTCGTGCACCGCTGCTGCATGGCCTGTTCCGGAGAGTTCTCGCACGTCGTCGTCATGCAGTACTTCGACGAAGAACTGGTCGAGCGCCTCGCCGACGAAATCGCCGGCTGACTCCGAATCCGCCTGCTGAAGTGTGAAATGCGAGGGCGGCGTTTCATTTTTCCCCCGAACCTTCTTCCGCCCTGCCGGACGCCGTTCCGGCAGGAGACGGGAGAGTTCTCCGGCGGATACAGCTTTCTGTCTTTTCAAAAAGCATGGCCCGTCTTCGTTCCGGATACAGGTTCCGGAACGGAATGACCGCATGATTTGACAAATTCTTAAATCGTGTTATTTTACTCCTGTCCCGAGCAAACACGGAATTATGAAAAATACGGGAGGCGAAATCATGGCTTCTTACGACGACAGCAACTGGCGGGATCTGCCGGATCATTACAGGCTCAAGCTCGACAATGTCGGCAGTACGGCGGTTACGGAACTGATGCCGGGCGAGTATGTCGGCAACGGCGACAATGTCGATTTCCGGCAGATCACGGTTGCCGAAAGCGGACTTTATTCGTTTCACTTCTACAACCTGACCAACCCGGCGGAGCTGACCGTTTACGCCGAGGAAAACGGCAGACTGCGGGAACTCGAAGATGAGGACGGCAAGCGGGGGGAGAACATCATCCTCGACCCGGTCCGGCTTTATGCGGGGCGGACCTACTACATCGCCGTCCGCCCGGAAGGGATTTCGCATCAGCAGGGCGCAAGCTACACGGTCGGCGTCACCCGGAGCGGCGGCGGGCAGAACCCCGGCGGCGAAGACGACGACTGGACGACGGCGCCGCGCCTGGTCGTGCCGGGTTCCCGGCAGAAGGTCGATATGGACCTCGTCGAGGACGGCTTTATCGGCGGCGGCGACGAAATCGATTTCCGCCGCGTCACCTTTGAAAAGGACGGCACCTACACCATCAAGCTCGACGACCTGCGCGGCAGCGCGAAACTCACGCTTTACCGGGTGACGGGGGGCGGAATCGTCGAGGTCGCCTCCGTCACCGGCGGCCGGAGGCAGGACGGCGTACTGCGCAATCTCGACATCGGCGCGGGGGAGTATGTGCTGTCGGTCGAGCCCGGCGCCTCCGGCGCTCCCGGCACCGGATACGAGGTTGAGATCGAAGGCGTCGTCCACAGCGGCTCCGGCAACAACGCCGACGACACGTGGCTGAATGCGCCGGCGATCACCGTTGCGCCGGACGCCGCCGGCAGCATCGACGCCGATCTCATCGAAAACGACTGGGTCGGCTACGACGACCTGATCGACTGCCGCAAGCTCGACATCGCCGATGCGGGGGTCTATCGCTTCACGCTCGACGATCTCGACGGCGATGCGAAGCTCACGCTCTACACCCTGAAAAACGGCAGGCTGAAAAAGCTCAAGACCGCCTCCGGCAAAGCCGGCAGGGACGGCGTTATCGCAAATCAGCTCCTGGAGGGCGGCACCTATTATCTGTCGGTCGAGGCATCGGGCAGGACGAAGAAGGGCGGCACCGAATATGATGTCGATGTTTCGGGAACCGCGTTCACGAAAGGCGACACCTCCGACGACGACTGGCGGAACGCGCCGGAAATCGCCGTCGACGGCGGCAGCGGCCGGGTGGACCGGACGCTGATCGACAACGGCTGGATCGGTTACGGCGACCTCGTCGACTACCGGGAGGTCACGCTCGACACGCCCGGGATCTACCGTTTCGAACTCGACGATCTCGACGGCGATGCGAAGCTCACGCTCTGCACTCTGAAAAACGGCAAGCTCAAGAAGCTCAAGACCGCCTCCGGCAAAGCCGGCAGGGACGGCGTCATCAGGGAGCTTCTCCTCGATGCCGGGACCTACTATGTCGCGGTCGAAGCGTCGGGCAGGACGAAGAAGGGCGGCACTGATTACGATGTCGAAATCATCGGGAGCACCTTCACGAAGGGCGATGTGACCAATAATGATTTCAGTTCCGCGGACGAATTGCCGTCCGGCGGCGTCGCCCGGGGCTGGGTCGGCTTCGGCGACGCGAGCGATTATTATCGCTTTTCGCTGGACCGGAGCGGATTCCACGATTTCGCGCTGGCTGCCGAAAAGGGCGGGGCGACGCTGACCATCTACCGGGAAATCGGCGGGAAAATGAAGGTCGTCAGGAAAATACAGGCCGGGAAAGCGGTCGCGGACCTCGAACTCGACCGCGGAACCTACTATCTTCAGGTCCAGTCGGGCGACAAGGGGAAAGGGAAGAAGAACACCGACTACGAGATTCTGACCGATCTCGCGGCGGCGCCCGCATCGCTTGCATACGAGCCGCTGCCGGGCATCCCGGAACCGGTTCTGACGGCGGCGCCGGATCTGGATTTCGGCGCATCCGCCCTCGAAGCCGCGGCCCCGGAAGGCTGGATGCGCGGCATGCCGGCGCTTGCCTGATCCCCTTTCTGAACTCGTTTCGGTTTCGGCCGAAGCGAGTCCGTCACGAAACCGGGACGAAGTATGCGTCCCGGATTTCCACCGCAGTTCCGGGCGGCCGCCCGGGAAAAGCGTTCAGGACAAGGCGGAGGCCGTCTGCAGCTCTCCGTGCAGATACCGGAACAGCGCCCGGGCGATGGATTCCCCGTAGAGGAGCATTGCATGCCGGTCGACCGTGACGTCGCCGAAATTCGCAAACGGAATCTCGATGGTCTGGGCGTTCCGCACGAACGGCAGCGTGGCGGCGTAATGTTTGATCGTCATTCCCCCCGCATAATTTTCGGCTGTGTTCCAGGAGGTGCCGAACGGGAGGTTGTTCTTCTTGAAATACGGCGCTTCGGGGATGCGCTCCTCCTCCAGCAGATCCGCGAAGCGGTCCAGTTCCGCATCCATTCCGGCATGGCCGGTGCCGACCATGTAGGAGACTTCGTTTGTATCGCCGCCGCGGATCCAGGGGCAGTGCAGGTCGAGCACGAATTCCGGCCTGATCCGGCCGATCAGCCCGCGCAGCGCGACCGTCTCCGGATAGAGTCCCGGCTCCTGATAATCGCGCGCGTGGTCATGCGGCATGCGGTTCTTGCCCTGGTCGCCGTCCTCGACGCCGTCCTTGTCGGCGAACGGGACCGCATGGAGGGCGACATGCCGCCGGAAACCGCGCCCGGACTCCGTATCCGCCAGGGCGAAACGCAGAATTCCCTCGAGCGCGTGGGTCGCCATCATCTCCCCCGCGTGGTGGCGGGAGGTCAGCAGAACGGCGTGCTCCGGCTCCCCTTCGCGGATCGTGACAAGCTCCACCTCGCGCCCCTTCCGGCTTCTGCAGAGCGTTCCGGCATGCAGAGCCGGATTCTCCTCGAACTCCCGGAGGAACGCCCTGAAATCACGTTCGAGATACTGCATGCCCATGCAGAAGAGGACCGTCTGCCCGGCGGCGGGACACGCATAGTCGAATTCGCGGCTGTTCTCCCGGTACTCCGGGTAAAGCCAGCGCCAGCTTTTTCCTCCGTCGAGGCTGACCGCCGGGCCGTGCGTGCCGACTTTGTTGTCGCGGACGAAGCGGAAATGCCAGTTCCCCGCTTCCGGAAACACGGCCTGGAAGCACCAGTAAAACCAGTCTCCCGCGGTGTCCCGCAGTTCCACATCCAGCTCGACATTGCGCCCGTTCACGGAAACGACTTCGATGTTTCCGCCCGGAATCCGGTTTGTGATCATGATTTCTCCCTGTCGTTTTCCATATGACACCCGTATTTTTCCCGAACCAGGCCGATCATGGCCTGAAGCGGGGGTGAAAACATCCGGTCCGGATTGGTCAGAAAGCCGGTTTCGACGCTGCAGCCGGTTTCGAAAGCGGGAGCCGCGACGCCGGGCGGCAGACTCCCCAGATAGTAATCCGGTATGATCGAGAACCCGAGATTCCGCTGCACATACGCAATCAGCGTGGTCGTATAACGGGATTCCACATAAAAGCGGTTTTTCTGCAGATACGGCATGTTCCGGAACACCGTGCTGCGGATGGAGTCGTAGGAGTGCGCGAGAAACGGCTCCTTCGCCAGCAGCTCCGGCGTGATTTCCGGCGCCTTCGCCAGCGGGGAGAGCACGGAACAGATCAGCACCAGGCGGTTCCGGTACATCGGAACGTAAAGCAGCTCCTCCCCGTCATATCCCTGAATTCCGAACATGATGTCGAGCGAACCGTTCTTCAGGTCGGCAAGAAAGGAGTCTTTTTCCCGGACGGACGGCTCGATGCCGGGATGCCGCCGGATAAGCTCGGTCAGCAGGTCCGGCACCACGTTTCCGGACGTGTACGGCCCGCAGCCGATGCAGAGCCTGCCGGAGATGCGATGCCGGAACGAGCTCATTTCCGCCTGCAGATTTTCGAATCCGGCCAGCAGAGCGCCGGCCCGTTCGCGGAGAAATTCTCCGGCCGGCGTCGGAACCAGGCGGCCGCCGCTCCGGTCGAACAGCCGGCAGCCGAGTTCGTCCTCCAGCTGCCGCAGCTGCTTGCTGACCGCCGGCTGGGTGATGCAGAGCTGCCGGGCGGCCTGCGTTACGCTGCCGCACTCCATGACCTTCCGGAAATATGCGAGCTGTATGAAATTCACGGGGAAACCTCGCCGTTTCTGCTTTTTATACAATATATCCTGCTTCCGGCAAAAAGAAAATGATTTTTTCTCATCCCGGCCATAACCCGGAATTATAACGCCGTGCAGCCGGCCGGACTGTCCGGCGAACCCGGTTTTTTTGCAATTTTTCGGGTTTGTGTGTTGCAAAATTAAACTAGGTCAATTATAATATAACAAAGTGACATAGTTTTAGAAAGGAAAAGCAGGATGCGCCAACAGCCGTTTCGGGAGATTGCGCGGGAATTGACGCGGCGGGTGAGGGAGGGAATCTATGCGCCGGATTCGGCGCTGCCTCCGCGCCTTGAGCTGATGCGGGAGTTCGGGGTGGCGCGGGCGACGCTGGACCGGGCGATCCGCGAGCTGATGAGCGACGGAGTGCTGATCGGGCGGCATGGCTCCGGGACGTATGTGAACGGCTCCGGCGTCGGGCGGCGCCGGGTGGCGGTCATCGGCGGCATCAATCCGGAGGAGGATATGGGGACGCCCTTCGACCTGACGGTGATTCCGGTGTCGGAGCTGAAGGTGAAATCGGCATGGAAACGGCTGTTCGACTTCGACGGGCTGCTCTGGATGCGGCCGGAGGCGGAGCTGCTGCCGGTCATCGACGCGGTGGGCGGGCAGCTGCCTCAGGTGCTGGTCAACCGCGTTCATCCCGGAACCGCATATGTTTCGACCGATCACCGCGGCGCTTATCATGCGATCACGAAGGAGCGGCTGGCGCTTTATCCGGCGGCAAAGGTGTTTTTTCTGCGTTCGTCCCTCAACTCCCTCGCGCTCGATTACCGATTCGACGGTTTTGTCGACGCCTGCCGCGAGCAGGGAAGATTCTATGAGCTGCTGCATATGCCGACGGAGTTTGAGGCGAAGCTGGCGCTGCTGCACGAGAGAATCCCGGTTGCGCCGGGCGAAATGCGGATTCTGGTGGCGGATGCCCGCGCCCATACCGGCGCGGTCATGCGGTTCGCCGCCGAGCGCGCGGCCTGCTGGAAGCGGGAGCTGCTTTACAGCGACTTCGACAACGACTACGGCAGGGATGTCTGGGGGGTCGAAGTGACGAGCTTTCTGCAGGAGCCCTCCCGGCTGTTCCGCGAGGCGGCGGCGAAGCTCGGGCGCATGCTCGAGGGCGGCGACGACGGGGAAGAGGGCGTTCTGATCGCGCCGGAGCGGCGCGACGGGGATACTTAGTGTTTTACAGCAAGGGGGAAGGAAAGATGGGCGAACCAATTCGGGTGGGAATCGGCGGGCTCGGGCGCAGCGGATACGGCATCCATGCCGAGTATCTGAAGGATGATCCGGATTTTCGGATCGTGGCGGCGGCGGACGAGCTGCCGGAGCGGCGGAAGGATGCGCAGGAACGGTTCGGCTGCCGGACCTACCGCTCGTATGCGGAGATGCTGGCGGCCGGCGGTTTCGAGCTTTTCGTGAATGCGACGCCGAGCCGGTTTCACGTCGAGGCGTCGCTGGCCGGGCTGAAGGCAGGATACCATGTGCTTTCCGAAAAGCCGTCGGCGACCACGCTGGCGGAATTCGACCGGATCACGGCGGCAGCGGAGGAGCATGGAGTGCTGTTCTTCCCGTTTCAGAACTCCCGCTTCTATCCGTATTTCCGCAAAATCCGCGAGGTGATCGCCTCCGGCGTGCTCGGGGAGATCATCTGCATCCGCAGCAACTGGAGCGGCTTTGCGCGCCGCTGGGACTGGCAGACCCTTCAGCGCGAATGCGCCGGGAATCTGCTGAACACCGGCCCGCACCCGGTCGATCAGGCCGTGGTGCTGTTCGGCGACGCATATCCCGAGGTATTCTGCCGGATGGCCGCATATCACTTCGATTTCGGCGGCGACGCCGACAACTTCTGCGCTTTGACGCTGTACGGGAAGGGGCGTCCGACCATCGAAGTCCAGGTCAGCAGCTTTCTGGCCTACCCGCAGGGGGAGCAGTACAACATTCAGGGCACCTGCGGCGGGCTTTCCGGCGGCCCCGCCGAACTCCGCTGGAAGTATTTCGATCCGAAGTCCGCGCCGAAGCATACGCTCTGGAAACCGTGGAGTTTCGACCGGCAGTACTGCAGCGAAACGCTCGACTGGCAGGAGGAGAGCTGGCGTTTCGCCGAGGCGTCGTCGAATGCGAACGGCTTTGTATCGCTGAGCCGCGGCGTCTACCGCAATCTGTACGGGGTTCTGCGGAACGGGGCCGGGCGGGAGATCACGCTTGAACAGGTGCGCCGCCAGATTTTCGTCATGGAAGAGGCGCACCGGCAGAATCCGCTGCCGGTTAACGAATGAGGTAAAAGTATGAGTGAGATGAAGATCGGCATGGTCGGGCTCGATACGTCGCATGTGACCGGATTCGCGGATTGCTTCAATCTGCCGGAACACCGGTTCCACCTGCCGGGGGCGCGGATTGCGAAAGCGTTTCCGGGCGGCAGCGCCTTGTTTTCGCTGAGCCGCAGCCGGGTCGGGCAGTTCACGTCGGAACTGCGCGGGAAGTACGGCGTCGGAATCGCCGGTTCGATCGAAGAACTCGCCGGGCTCGACGCCTATTTTCTCGAAAGCGTGGACGGCGCGCAGCACCTGGAACAGTTCAGGCAGCTGGCGGAGTTCGGAAAACCGGTTTTTGTCGACAAGCCGCTGGCCTGCTCCTACGCCGACGCGAAAGCGATCTTCGAGCTGGCGCGGGAGAAGGGGATTCCGCTTATGACCGCGTCGAGCATGCGGTTCGCCGCCGGAGTCGGCGACGTGCTGCCGGCGGGCGCCGCGGTGTTTGCCGCCGAGGGCTTCGGCCCGCTTGCATTCCTGCCGGATTACCGCGACTACTTCTGGTACGGCATCCACACGGCCGAGATCGTCTACCGCTATCTCGGGCGCGGCTGCGAGGAGGTGCGGAGCATTTCCGGCAGCGGAATCGAGCTTGTGACCGGCCGTTGGAAGGACGGCCGGATCGGGCAGATCACCGGCAACAGCGTCGGCAGCGGCAACTTCGGCGTCCTGCTGGTCACCGGGGAGGGGCACCGCGTTTCGGTGCAGAACGCCGATATTCCGTATATGTTCCCGATGGCGGCGGCGATTCTGGAATTCTTCCGGAGCGGCGTCTCGCCCGTCGATCCGGCCGAGAGCCTCGAGATCATCGCGTTTCTCGAGGCGGCGAGCCGCAGCCGCGCTTCCGGCGGAAAAACGGTAACGCTTTCGGAACTGTGAAATTCGAAAAGAAGGAAAGGAAATCCCGATGAAAGTCCGCATCTTTGACGACAAACGTTCCCTCGGCGCGGCCGCGGCCGCGGCCGGAGCGGAGAAACTGCGCGCGGCCATCGCCCGGAAAGGGGCGGCCGCCATCATTCTGGCGACCGGCGCAAGCCAGTTCGAAATGCTCTCGAGTCTGCTTGCGGAGCCCGGCATCAACTGGAACGCCGTCTCGATCTTTCATCTCGACGAATATATCGGGCTGCCGGTCGATCATCCGGCCGGCTTCCGCAGATACCTGTGGGAGCGGTTCGTTTCGAAGCTGCCGGTCCCTCCGGCGGCGTTTTACCCGGTCAACGGCAGCGCCGCCGATCCGGAACGGGAGTGCGAACGCCTCGGGAAGATTCTGGCGGAACACCCGGTTGACGTCGCTTTCATCGGCATCGGCGAAAACGGGCATATCGCCTTCAACGACCCTCCGGCCGATTTCGAAACGGAGAAGCCGTACCTCATCATCACGCTCGATGAAAAGTGCCGCCGCCAGCAGCTCGGGGAGGGGTGGTTTCCGTCGCTCGACGATGTGCCGAAGCGGGCGATTTCGATGGGCGTCCGCCGGATTCTGAAGAGTGCGGCGATCATCAATACGGTGCCGGACCGGCGCAAGGCCGAAGCGGTGAAGGGGGCGCTCGAAGGAGAGGTCACGAACCTCTGTCCCGCGTCGATCCTGCGCACGCACGCGGATGTGACGACCTTCCTCGACCGCGGTTCCGCTTCGCTGCTGGAGAGGACGCATGCGTAATCCGGGCTGGATCGATCTTCAGGTCAACGGCTGTTCCGGCATCGATTTTTCGAGTCCGGAGCTGACCGGGGACGACTTTCTGCGCGCGGCGGAGCGGGTGCTCGAAAGCGGCACCGGGTGTTTTCTGCCGACGCTGATCACGAGCCCGTTCGGCCTCTACCGCCGCAACCTCGGCGTGATCCGGCGGGCGGTCGTCCGGCACGGGCTGGAGCGGGAAGTGCCGGGCGTTCATCTCGAAGGACCGTTCATTTCCGCCGATCCCGGCGCGGCCGGGGCGCACAACCCGGACTGGGTCGTGCCGCCGGATCCCGAAAAAGTCGAAGCGCTGCTCGATCTGGAGCCGGGTTTCGTGAGGCTCGTCACGCTCGGGGCCGATGCGGAGAACGCGGCCGGCGCGGTTCGCCTTCTGCGTTCGCGCGGAGTGGCCGTGTCGGTCGGGCACCACCTGGCGGATTCCGGTGAAATCGCCGCCGCCGCCGATGCCGGGGCGCAGGCGCTGACCCACCTCGGCAACGGCGTGCCGGGCATGGTTCCGCGCCACCGGAATCCGATCTGGGCCGGACTGGCCGAGGAGAGGCTTTCGGCCATGATCATCACCGACGGTCACCATCTGCCGCCGGAACTGATCCGGGTGATCTGCAAAGTCAAGGGCGCCGCGAAGATCATCGTCACGAGCGACGCATCGCCGGGGGCGGGGCTGCCGCCGGGGCCGTGCCGCGTGTTCGGCAGCGATGCGATTCTCGAACCGGGCGGACGGCTTTACAATCCGGCGACCGGCTATCTCGCCGGGTCGGCGGTCATGCTGGCGGAGTGCATGCGCCGCCTCGAATCCCTCGGCATTTTCAGTGAGGCGGAGCTCCGCATGGCCGGGCGCGACAATGCGCTGAAGCTGATCGGGCCGGCATAGGCCCGGAGTCACGCGCCGGGGAGGCGGGAGAGTTCGCGCAGCGCGGCTTCGACTTCGGCGGAATCGGTTCCGCACAGAAGCACGGTCTCCTCGTCGACGGCGGCGGCGCAGTTCCCGCCGTAGCGAAGGAAACGTGCGCGGCGGATCGGGGCAAGCGCCTCGGCGATCCGGCTCCGGTCGCCGCCGATCTCGGGCCAGACCGTTCCGCCCGGAATTCCCAGCTCCCAGACCAGGTGGACCCGGCGGGTTTCGGGGGCCAGGGCGAAGAGCAGCCGCCCCGCCGCCGAGCTGTAGAGGTCGTCGATGCGCGGCGGATATTCCGCCGTCGTCTCGCGGCCCGTCCCGTCGAAGGCGAGGAGGACGGTCCGTCCGGGGCCGAGCCGTACCGAGAGTGAGGCATCCGTCCCGAATTTTCCGGCGAAGGCGGCGAGGGGAGCGGCGAAAGCCGCGTGAAGTTCCGGCCGGTAGCGGCTCCCGGCGAACAGATAGGCTGCGGACGGGCCCGGCCGGTAGCCGCCGCGCCGGGACGCCTGTTCGATAAAGCCCGTATCGGCGAGGTCCTGCAGCAGCCGCCGTGCGGTCGAGACGTTGAGCCCGAGCTCTTCCGCCAGCGCGGAAGGGGTGGCGGAACCGTCCCGGCGGCGGGCGACGGCGAGCAGGAGTTCCAGAGCGTCCCGAACGGCTTTCATGGATTCAGAACTCCCGCAGCTTCAGCGGCCACACGGTGGTCTCCGGAATCTCCCTCGCCAGAAAGAACTCCCGCAGCGTTTTCGCGGCGGCCCCCCACTCCGGCTGGAGAAAGGTGTAGTGCAGCTTATGTTCCGCCTGCCACGCCGCCGGCAGCGTGAAGCTGAACAGCCGCGGGCTGCCGAACCTGGTGCGCCGCTTACACTCGGGCCGTCGCCGCCCTCCCATTTGCTGGCTGCCTAAAAACTCCAGGTTCAGTCAGCGAGAACTGTTCTGCTCCGCGCCAGCACCTTGCGGAACTTCACCAGATCGGTGCAAAGGAGGCCGTTTTCCTCGATCGGCTCCGGATAGTTCCGCAGAAAAAAGCCGCGGTCGGTACGGAACCGGTGGAATCCCATGCTCCGGTAAAAATGCTGATTCCCGATGCTGGAGTTTCCGGTGCCGACTTCCATCACCCGGAAATTTTCCGCGCAGCAGTCGCAGACATAACCCAGCAGCAGCCTGCCGACTCCATGCCGTTGCCTCGGCGGGACTACCGCCAGATTCTTCAATTCGCATACCCCCTCTCCCTGCGACACCACCGCCGCGACCGCGATGCACGCCTTCCCGGAAAAGCAGCCGAAAAGCTCACTGCGCGTCAGGTATCCCCGGACCATTTCCTCCGAAGGGTCGGCCAGCAGCAGCAGTTCCCACGGCGGCTCCTCGTCGGCGGAAAAACGGCGGCATTCCAGGGTTTTCATCAGAACTCCACTCCCATTACCACCAGCTCCTCCTGCGGTTCAAAAAATTATAAATATGCTTCACAAAATTTGGGACAATAGCCATTTCTGATATCTGAAGAAGTAATATACCTTCAACAGAAACAAAAGCAAATGACAAAATCTCTTGATCTTTATGATATTCAGGCAAGAAAGTATAAACAGACTTTTTCATATTTGCAGTGTCGGAATTGATGTTCCCGGCAGAATAAAAGATTCCATCCTCGAATTCCAAAAGATGTTGCTGATTGCTTTTCAACCTCAAGATTAGGAAAACCGTACTTATAATGAGGAATGAAAGGCCCTTTTACATACACTTTTACGGTTATTGACCGGCAACGAACCTCGCTGCATCTAGGCGGCATATTTTACAGAGTCTTTTCGGAAAAACTTTTTATATGTCCCGGCCGCTTTTGAATCCTTCTCATATACGATTGAACATGGGCTTGCAACTCTCCTTTTGGTGTGCGATTCCGACTTCCGTGATAATGCGCTTTTCAAATCACTGTTCAACATTTCATCCGGGTTTAAATCAGGGCTGTAACTTGGCAGTTAGAAAATCTCAATAAAAGCTTTATTTTCGGACAGCCATTCCTGTAGGATTTTGCTGTGATGAACACGCAAATTATCTAGACTCAAGATGATTTTACGCTCACTGCTACGAATTAAGCGCTTCAGGAATTTAATCAACAACTGTGCCGTCATGGTTTCCTTGCAAAGCATGAAACGCAGTTCTCTTCGATTCGTAATCGTACTGATCATATTCAATTTCCCGGGGTGCCTTTTACCTGTTGAACCGGAGTTTTTCCCGTCGGTGCAAAAGAACGGCCGTTGACATCATCGCTTCGCAGCCCGGTTTCATCGCTTCAATGAATTTCTGCTTTTTCTCACTGAGCTTTGGCCTCTATTGCCGGATATTCTTCATTCAACCACTTCATGACGCGCACTTCATCGCGCTGATATGTCCGGCTGATTGTTTTTTGAGGAGTGGAATTCCATTTCTTCAGGTACTTGCTCAGTTCCTGCAATGTTATGGCATAGCTGTAGGTTGCTGGTTGACCAGACGCGCTCATTTCCGGGTAGCCCACTTGCCATCTTTGTTGTATGAGTATATTGCGTTTCTTTGCCTTTGGCATCAATTTTCGCAGTAACGTTGCCGGAAGCAGCATCGTAAACCCAGGTTGTCATGTCTCCGGAAACATTCAATTCCGGCCAAACCGCTCCACTGAAGTCGCCGGAGCGACAGGTCTGAAGTCGGGTCTGCTCTCCGTATTGATTGCAGGTGAATTCAAGCGGATATTCGGCTTCGCCCCAGATGCGAACGATCTGATTGCGCGTGTTGTAGGCATAGCGTGTATATTTCCCGAGCGGATTTTTGATCCAGTTCAGTCGGCCGGAGGTTTCGTCGACGGGGTGCCGTTTCTCGACCTCAATTTGACGACGCATTTCTGGTGCGCCGAATCGCACCGGCTCTTTCCGGAGGCGGTTTACCGGGAAGCGCGGCTGGCCGGTAATACGGTCATTTACGACGAACCGGTCCACGCGGTGATCACGCTGCAGAGCGACGGCCTCATCGAGATCGCCGGAATGAGCGGCAGCATGATGTTCGACGTCACGCCGGAGATGTTCGGCGCTCCCCGGGTTGACCCCGACGGCCGGGAAATTACGGCAGACTGCTCCAGCGTCCGGCTCCGGCTGGAGCCGTTTGCCGCGAATCGCCGGAAGGTCCGCGCAGCGGCAGCCGTTTCCAGTTCCGCACTGTCGCCGGCGTGAAGCTGAAATTCCTGTCTTTTGCGGATTTTTCCGGCGGTTGCTTGTCAAATCGATAAAAAAGGGTATATTATTCAGGAAATATGGATTGACAGTACATTCAGGAATACGGGCGGGCAGAATGCAGAAGCCGGAAGTAACCATTATCATACCGAATTACAGGACCGTCGACCTGACGAAGCTCTGCCTGCGCTCTTTGCGCCGGCATACGAACCTCGAACGGGTCCGGGTGATCGTCGTCGACAACGATTCACAGGATGCGTCGACCGAATACCTGCGTTCCGTCGAATGGATCAGGCTGATCGAGCGGCCGCCGGTCCCGGGCGAAACCGGTCCGGAGATGCATGCCCGCGCGCTTGATCTTGCGCTTGCCGAGGTCGATACGCCGTATTTCATGGTCATTCACACCGACACGATCGTCATCAACGACCTCTGGCTCGATTTCCTGATCAACCGGATCATCGCGTCGCCGAAGATCGCCGGGATCGGGAGCTGGAAGCTTGAGCTCGTATCACGCTGGAAGCGCGCCGGCAAAGCGTTCGAGACGTTCTTCCGCCGGCTTTTCGGCCGGAAGAGCCGGAAGGAAGTTCTCTACCTGCGCAGCCACTGCGCGATGTACCGGACCGATCTTGTCCGGGAGGTCGGGCTGGGGTTCTTCGACGGCGACACGGCAGGCAAGTCCCTGCACCTCGCCCTGGTGAAGGCCGGGTACGACATGCGCTTCATCGAGTCGCCGGAGCTCATGAAATTCGTCCGGCACCTGAATCATGCGACCATGATCCTGAATCCGTCCCCGAACGATCGCAAGACTTCGAAGCCGGCGGCGCGTCAGCGGATTGAGCGCGAGCTCGAATCGCTGCACTGCCGGGAGATCCTCGCCGACGACGAGCTGGATCGAATCGTGCCATGAAGCTGCTGTTCCCGATCTTCCGTTATTTTCCGCACGGCGGGCTTCAGCGCGATATGCTGCGCATCGCCGAGACGGCCGTGAAGCGCGGTCATGCGGTCACCGTCTGCACGATGAGGTGGGAGAGCCCCGACGCGCCTCCCCCCGGCGTGACGCTCAAACTGCTGCGCGGCCGGGGATTTTCGAATCACGCCCGCGCGCGTTCGTTTGCCGCGGCCGTCCGGCGGTTTGCGGCGGCGGAGAAATTCGACCTGATTTTCGGGTTCAACCGCATGCCGGGGCTCGATTTCTATTTCGCGGCGGACAACTGCTTTGCGAAAAGCGCCGCGCGCCACCCTGTGCTGGTGCTGGCGCTGCTGCCGCGTTATCGAACGTTTCTCGCCTATGAGCGGGCGGTTTTTCTGCCGGAGTCAAAAACGCGCATTCTGTATCTGACGCCGAACCAGAAGCGGGATTTTATGGAGGTGTACGGAACTCCGGATGAACGTTTTACGCTGCTGCCTCCCGGGATTCCGGCCGACCGCCGCCGCCCCGGAAACGCCGGCGAGGTCCGCGAACGCAAGCGCGCGGAGCTCGGCGTCATGCCGGATGAGACGCTGCTGCTCGAAGTCGGTTCCGGCTTCCGCACGAAGGGAGTGGACCGGACGCTCCGGGCGCTCGCTTCCCTGCGCGGGGCCGCGGCGGAAAAGACGAAACTCTTCATTGCCGGGCGCGAGTCGAGCGGCCGGTTCGCGGCGCTGGCGGCCGATCTGAAGTTGACGGGCCGCGTGACTTTCGGCGGCGGCCGCGACGATGTGGCCGAGCTGCTGCTGGCGGCCGATCTGGTCGTGCATCCGGCCCGGAACGAGGCGACCGGCACGGTGCTGGTCGAAGCGCTGGCGGCCGGGACGCCGGTGCTCTGCACGGAAAACTGCGGATTTGCGAATTATGTGACGGAGTCGGGCGGCGCGGTTCTGCCGGAACCGTTTGACGAAGGTGCGTTCGAGCGGCTGCTCGAGGAGATCCTGACCTCTCCCGGGCGTCTGGAGACGATGCGGAGCGCGGCGGAGGCTTACGGGGCGTCGGCTGATTTTTACCGGCGGGCCGATGCGGCCGTCGACTGTCTGGAGGAGGCGGCAAATGGCTGACCATATCGATCTGGCGCCGGAGTTTGCGGCGGCGTGGAAGGGGCGTGATCCGTTCGAGGCGGTTTCCGAGCTCGAGGGCGAGGTGTTCCGCAAGGTCAAGAGCCGCCGGACGTTCCGTTTCGAGTTTGGCGGGAACGGATATTTTGCGAAGATTCATCACGGTGTCGGCTGGCGTGAAATCATTAAGAACTGGCTGATGGGCAAGCGTCCGGTGCTCGGGGCGCAGAACGAGTACAACGCGCTTGCGCTGCTGCACAGGGTCGGCGTGGATACGATGACTTCGCGCGCCTACGGGTGCCGGGGGAGGAATCCGGCCCGGATCGAGTCGTTTCTGATTACGGCCGAGCTGAAGGATATGACGAGTCTGGAGGACTTCTGCCGCAACTGGCCGGAGAACCGGCCCGCGCCGCGGCTGCGCCATGCGCTGAACCGGCGGCTCGCCATGATGGTCAAGGGGATGCACGATGCGGGGCTGAACCACCGCGACTGTTATTTGTGCCATTTCCTGCTGGACAATGCGACGTGCGCGGACGAGCTGCCGCGCCTGTACGTGATCGACCTGCACCGGGCGGAGATCCGGAAGCGGGTGCCGTACCGCTACCGGGTGAAGGACACGGCCGGCATCTGCTTCTCCGCCATGGATATCGGACTTACGCGGAACGACCGGTTCCGCTTCATGAAGATCTATTCCGGGAAAACGCTGCGCGATACGCTGCGCGAGGACGCGGGCTTCTGGCGCGCGGTCGAGTCCGCCGCGACGAAGCTCTACAACAAGGAGCTGCGCCGGCAGGGAGCGAAATAGGGGAGCGAAGCGGCCGGGTCCTCTGATTGGGTGGTCAGGCTGTTTCGCCTCTGCCTCCGGCAGCCGGGCGCTTTGGCTCTGCTCCCGGACCGGCTGGCGCCGGGCGTCGTTTTGGCGAGCATGTGAACGGACTTGTTGGAAAATCCTCTGTTCCGGGGTTGCTATTTTGCTGCTGCGGCGCTACTGTATGCCGGGGAAAGGGACTCTTTATGGCACGCACCTGGGTGGCAATCGGAATTCTGCTTTTGTCGGCCGCGCTGTTTTCAGCGGGGCTCGTCCGTAAATTTGCAACTCTCCGGCACTCCGAAACCGTACCGCGGAAAATCATCACCGTCATTCCGAAGGGCGTCGAAAATCCGTGGTGGAATCAGGTCCGGCTCGGCGCCCTGGCCGGAGCCGCCGGGACTCCGTACCGGATGGTCTGGACCGGTCCCGAGCTTGAGAGCGACCATATGCGCCAGATCACCTGCATCGAGGATGCGCTGACCCGGAATTCGGCCGCACTCGTCATCGCTCCGAACGATTCGAAAGCGCTCATTCGCCCGGTTCTGAGAGCGATGAAGAGCACTCCGTGCGTCATCATCGATTCCCCGCTCGGGAAAATGAACGGCCTGCCGCTCGTCGGCACCGACAACTCCGCCGCCGGCGAACTCGGCGCCCGGCTGGCGGCGCGCGCGATCGGCGGTCACGGCCGGATTCTCGTCGTCAACCACCTCCGGAACTCCGAATCGACCGAGGAGCGTGCCCGCGGCTTTATCGAAACGATCCGGAATCTCTATCCCGCGATTGAGATCGTCGAGTCGCCGTTCGGGGAGAGTTCGCTGCGCAATGTGCGCCCGCTGGTGACCGACCTCCTGATCCGGCATCCCGGCATCGACGCGATTTTCACCGTCAATCTCGATACGTCGGAGGGCGCTTACCGGGCCCTGCTGAACGAAGGTCTGGCCGGCAAGGTCCGGCTGATCGCCTTCGACTCTTCGGCGCTGCTGCTCGACGGCGTGCGCCGCGGCAATGTCGAGGCGATCATCGCGCAGAATCCGTTCGAGATCGGGCGCCGGGGCGTATTGCGCGCGCTGGAGATGTTGGAAGGCAAGGACGGGGAGACAGTTACGCCGATTCCGGTTTTCGTGGTCAACCGTTCGAATCTCGATGAGATGATCAGGTCCGAACCGGCGGCATTGGGGTTGTGAAATGGCGGATATCGTGTACAGTTTTGAAATGAAGCATATTTCGAAGCGCTTCGGCGCGGTCGAAGCGCTGCGCGACGTGTCGTTTGCCGTTCGTCCCGGCACGATCCATGCCCTGTGCGGCGAAAACGGCGCCGGGAAGTCGGCGCTGACCAAAATTCTGGCCGGAATTTATCCGCCCGATTCCGGCGAAATTCTGCTGCGCGGAGCGCGAATCTCTTTTTCGTCTCCGGCCGCAGCGGTCCGGGCAGGAGTTGCGATGGTCCACCAGGAGTCGGATCTTGCGCCGGACCTGACCGTGGCGGAAAATATTTTTCTCGGCGTCGAACGGCTGATCGGCGGCCGGTTCGTCCAGGTGCTCGATACCGGGGCGATGAACCGCGAAGCCGATGATATGATCGACTGTCACGGCTTCATGCTCAAGCCGGACACGGTCGTGGCGGACCTGACTCCGGCGAAACGCCAGCAGGTCGAGATCCTGAAAGCGCTGAACCGCAAGGCGCAGATTCTGATTCTGGACGAGCCGACCGCTTCGCTTTCCCTCCGCGAGATGCAGGAGCTGTTTGCGATCATCCGCGAACTGCGCAATACCGGGATGGCGGTCGTCTATATTTCGCATCGGCTGGATGTCGTGCTCGACATCGCCGACGAAGTGACCGTGCTGCGTGACGGGGCGCAGGTGTTTTCGGGCGCGCGTTCCGCCGTGACGGCCGACCGGGTGGTCAAACTCATGGTCGGCCGCGAGCTTGAGGAGCTCTACCCGGCTTCGGACGCCCGTCCCGGCCGCGTGTTTTTCGAGGCGCGGGAGCTTTCGGACCGCTCCGGCCGTGTGAGCCGGGTCGGCTTTACGCTGCGCCGCGGCGAGATCGTCGGGCTGGCCGGGCTGGTCGGTTCCGGGCGAAGCGAGACGGCGGAGCTGGTTTCGGGTGTCGGCAATCTCAGGTCCGGATCGATTCTGATCAACGGAGAGAAGGTCGATATCCGCTCGCCGCGCGAAGCGCTGAAGAGAAAAATCGCCTTTGTACCGGACGACCGCACCTGGTACGGGATCATCCCGTGCCTGTCGGGGGCGGCGAATCTGCTGCTGGCGGGCTACGTCCGTTTCGGCATGCGTTTTTTCGCTCCGCCGTGGCGGGAGCGGCGCATCGGTGAACGGTTCGGCCGCCGTTTCGGATTCGGCTGGCCCTCCGCGCGGGCACGGGGAGCCGAGCTCGATGCGGGGACGCGACGGAAGATCCAGATCGCCCGCTGGATGATCTCCGGGGCGGAACTGCTGATTCTGGACGAACCGACCCGCGGCGTCGGCGTTGAAGTCCGGCGGCAGATTTATGAGATGATGCTGAAATTCGCGAAGCGGGGACGGACGATTCTGCTCATCTCGTCGAATCTGAATGAATTGTTCGGGGTGACCGACCGCATTCTCGTCATGCGCAACGGCCGGATGGCGGGGAATCTGAATACGAAAGAAAGTACGCCGGAGGAGGTTATGCACCTCGCCGCCGTAGACGACCTGTAAGGTCGGGGGAGTTGAAAAAATGAGTCGATACAGCCGGCAACTGTTTCCTTTCTGCACACTGGTCCTGATTTTCGCTCTCTGGAGCGTGCTTGCTCCGGAGCATTTTCTTTCCGTCCGGAATCTGCTGAACATCCTGCGCGGCGCTTCGGTGACCGGGATCGCGGCGGTCGGCATGACTTTCGTCGTCATCATCGCCGGGATCGACCTTTCGGTCGGGGCGATGCTCTCGCTGTGCGCGATCGTGTCGGCGGTTTCGATGCTGGTCTTTTCGGGGGCCGGGCTCGTCGCGATCGAAAACGGCATCTACGTTCCGCTCAACGGCTGGGCGATCGCGGCCGGCACCGTGCTCGGTGTCCTGACCGGGGGAGCCGCCGGGTTTCTGAATGGAGAACTCATTGCCCGGCTGAAGCTTATGCCGTTTCTTGCCACGCTCGGGACGATGGTGGTGTTCCGCAGCGCGTCGCTGCTGGTCAACGACGGGCGCCCGGCGGTCGTTTCGGATTACTTCTGGCTCGACGCCGGTACGGTTTTCGGCGTTCCGGCCGCTGTGGTGTTGTTTTTCGGCGTGCTGGTCGTCGGTGGTTTCCTGTTGCAGTACACGACGTTCGGGCGTTATGTGCGGGCGCTCGGGTCAAGCCCGCTGACCGCGCTCCATGCCGGAATCGACGTGACCCGGCTCAAGGTCGGCGTTTATACGATCTGCGGAATCCTGGTCGGCGTGGCGGCTCTGGTCCGCATGAGCCGGGTCGGAGCGGCGAATCCGTCCTCCGCCGGCGTCGGGCTCGAACTCGACGTGATCGCTGCGGTCCTGATCGGCGGAGCTTCGCCGACCGGCGGCCGCGGCACGATGGTCGGCACATTGATCGGCGTGCTCTTCGTCGCGCTGCTCCGCAACGGGATGACGCTGCTCGACATTTCGTCTTACTGGCAATTGATGACGGTCGGGCTCCTCGTACTCGCCGCGCTGGCGCAGGACCGCTTCGAAACGCTCCGCATCGACCCGGCCAAATAGGTTTGCGCGAAGCGGAGGCGTCACGGTTTTCCGGCGGGGAGAAAGCGCAGCAGCAGCGGTTTTTGCGGCGGCAGTTCGAATTCCGGTTCGAACGTCTCTTCCCGCAGCAGGTCGCGGAAAGTTCCGGGGCCGGAGAAGTTCAGCTTGCGTGCGTTTTTTCCGTAATTGACCAGATTGATCAGATAGGCGTCTCCGTCGGGGACGCAGCGGAGGTAGAGCCCTTCGCCGCCTGCGCCGTCGCGGACGGCGAGCCGGAACGGCAGCGGCGTTGTCGCGTCGAGTTCGGCGCCGAGGCGGGAGAGGGGAAGTTTCGGAAAATCAGGCGGTTCCGGCAGCGGATTGCCGAATTCGTCGTAACGCGGCGCTTTGCCGCAGACCATCACGCGCCCGCCGCGGCAGACGAATTCATTCAATCCGGCCAACGCTTTGCGGTCGAGGTATTCGGCTTCCGGCAGCAGAAGCAGGCGGACTGCGCCGAACTCCCGTCTGCCGAGTTGTTCCTCCGAAAGAAATCTGACCCGGTGTCCGGTCGGCAGCGTTGCGGCGTAGAGTGCGTCGAGTGAATTCTTATAGCGTTCCGGCGCATGCAGCAGAGAGCTCGGCGCATGCAGAATCGCCGTTTCGGGTTCATAGCGGGAAAAGCGGACGAGTTCGCGGGCGACCCGGTTCGCGTCGAGCATGGCGCGTCCGTGGGCGATGATGTTGCCGGGGCGGTTGCGGATGTTCCCGCAGAACATCGGGGAGCTGCTCAGCGATTTCAGGTAATCGATGTCGGTCCAGACCCAGGTGATCAGGGCCGAGGCGCCGGTGGCGTACTGTTCGAACATAGCCGTATAGATGTGGCCGTTCGGCACCGGGCGGGTTTCGCCGTCGGCGATGATGTGGTTCTCCGAATTGCAGATTGACAGCTTTCGCGCCGACAGCTGCAGTTCGCTGCCGAGTTCGCTGCTGATATGGTGAGGCGCCAGCCCGGCGTTGTCGAAATCGTACATCCGGTAGTTGTCGTTGCCGTTGTAGTCGCTGAACGCAGCGAACATTCCGGCGTCGGTGGCCTGCGGCACGTACAGGCTCGAGAAGATCATCATTTTCGCATGCAGCGGAATCTCCGGCCAGATGCGGCGGACGCGTTCGGCCAGCCGGCGGTGCCAGGCCGCGAAGGTGTCGCGCCGGAACCGTTCGAATTCGCTCCTGAGCGCCGGATCGGTTTCGATTTGTCCGGTCATCGCGTCGAAATCCGGATAATCGCGCTGTGCTGTCGCGTTGAAGCCGGAAGGTGTTCCGTATTTCTGCTTCAGGTAATGGCGGAAATCCTTGAGCGATTGCGGGTTGTATGGCGTGCAGCCGATATAGACCGGTTCGTTCGAGAGGACGAGGCTGTGGAGGGCTGCGCTCCACGGCGACGCCTTGAGCTTCGGGATCAGTGCCGCGAGGTAGGCGTCGAGCATCTCCTCCGCCTTCGGGTGGGTGATCTCGTACTTCAGAAAATCCGAATCGGCGCGCATGTCCGGATATTTGTCGAGCAGCCAGGCCGGGTGGTAGTGCGGCGAGAGCAGCAGGCAGACCTTCACATTGTGCTCCGCCGCGCTCCGGAGGGCGGGCAGAATGCGGTTTTCGAGGTCGGAGAAATCCGGTTCGGAGAATTCACCGTTTTTCCCTTCCTTCGGAAAGATGCTCGAGGGGCCGATCTCGATCTGGATGAGGTTGGCGCCGATGCTGCTGAATTCCGGCAGGTCGCGGATCACATCGGTGAAGTGGCCGTATCCGGCGAAGAGCACCGGCCGGAGCTGCCGCCGTCCGCGCGAGCTCTCCAGTTCCGCATACGGGAAACCGCCGCGCAGCAGGACCGGGCCGGACCGGAAGAACCAGTATTCCGGCGGCGTGCGTCCGGCGCGGTATTCCGCAAGCTCCCGCTCGAGTTCGTCCAGCGCTTCGACGACTTCCGGGGCGGTCATTTCGCCGCGCCGGTCGTAGAAGCGGCGTTCGGCGGGTGATTCCGCCGCTTCCATCTGACTGAGCAGCCGCGGGATATCGGAGTTCAGGACCCGGAGCGAAAGCGCCGCCGCGGCCGGGAGCCGTTCCGGGAATTGCCGGCGGTAGGCAGCGTCAATCCGGGAGAGACGGCTGCGGAACTCCTCCCAGATCTTGCGCTGGCGGACAAGCAGAGCCCGGCGCTCGAAGGCGAGTTTCCCGGCCGGCCGGCCGTTCCATAGAAATTCTGCGGTCCAGCGCCCTTCCGGCAGTTCGGAGACGGAGCGCCGGAAGGGGAGGCGGCCGGCTGTGCCGGGCGGAACCCGCGTGGCGCGGCACAGCGGAATCGTGCGGGGGGAACCGTGCTCCGGCGTCAGCCGCAGGACGAAGTCCGCCGTATCTCCGGCTGCGCCGGCCGTATAGAAGATTCCCGCCAGATGTTCCCTGAGGTCGTCATATCGGGCGCAGACCCGGGCGGTTTCAGCGCCCCCTTCCGGAAAGAGCAGCACATTGTCCGCCGAGGATTTCGAGTCGTGGATGCCGCGGGCGAAAGAGATGACCCGGCGGTCGTCTCCGCCGTCGCGGTCGTTGAAGATCAGATTGAAGCTGAACGGTTTCGGGCGGCGGAAGTCGATCCGGTCAAACAGCGCGTCTTTCAGCAGGACTGCCGCAGAGAATCCGTTTTCTCCGGAAGTCACGACGGATTCGACGAGCGTTTCGGGAATCGGCATATTCGTATTCCAGTTCCAGGTCGCTAATTTCCCCGCCGCATCGATTTGAAAACCGAGTTCGAGGTCGGAGGACCTGGCCTGCGGCGCGAGTTCACCGTCCTGGTCGATCCGGAGCTGGACGCTGTCCCCCAGGTACATGGCGCTGCCGGGGACCGGGCGGAGGACGTCGTCGCGGACACGGAAGAACAGCAGCAGGCCGTCTTGATTCCAGCCGAGTGCGAAGGAGGCGGAAAAATCCGCATCATCGGCCGGCGTCCAGACGGTGACGCCGTCGGGGAAACCGCCGTCGCGCGGAAATCCGTCGAGGCGAGGGAGCCGGAACACCTTGCCGGAAAGCGCTTTTTCGGGCGGAACGAATGTGACGGCACTTTCGGCCGGGAGCTCCTCTTCCGTGATTTCAATGTCGTCGAGATTCAGTTCCGGCGTCAGGTTTTCGCAGATCAGCCGGACCGGATAGAGTTTGCCGTCGAACTCATCCGGTTCGGCCCGGAAGCGGAGAGTGTGGCGGGCCGCCTCCGGCGTGACGGGCGGGAGGGCCGGGCGCAGTTTCCAGTGTTTCCCAAGCGTCCAGCAGATGTTCCGGGCGGGCTTTCCCCACATTTTCCAGCTCAGGCGATAGATGCGCCCCGGAGTCAGCGGCACGTTCTGCAGCAGTTGGCCGTAGCGGTTGGACTGCTGCTGCGACCGGTAGGCGATCCGCAGGTGGCGGTTGCCCCCGGAACGTATGACTGCGCAAGCCGCGTCGCCGCCGCCGAACGTGCTCCATTCCCAGCCGTCGGGCCGGCCGGAGCGTTCGAAGGAGCCGTTGAACACATCGTTTCCGGCGGCAGGGAGCAGGAGAAATCCGGCGCACAGAAGAAGAATCGGTCGAAGAAACTGCATGGCGGCTCTTTCTATTTATGGTACCAGAGTTTTTTGTCGTCGGAGGAGAGATTGCGCGGCAGTTGCCCCCGGAGTGCTCCCGCGTGACCGTCCAGGTAGAGCAGGTTGCGGGCGCCGTCATGGCGCGGCGCATCGTCATAGTGTTCCCAGTAGTTCAGGTACCAGTACCCTTCGGTGATCGTCATGAGCTGGGAGGGCTCGCGCGCCATCTGCTGCTTGATCGGCGTCTTGCCGTTCAGAAAACCGAACACTCCCAGATTGGATTCGTCGTAGCCGGAGGTATTCGCGCCGTAGGCGCTCTGGATGCCGCCGACCTGCGGCCAGTCCAATCGTGCGAACTCCTCCACCGGCACGGAGGGACATTGCAGGATGCGGGGATATTTCACGTCGGCGGTATCGGTATGGTCAGCCAGGGAGGCTTTCTCAAGATAGGGCAGGAGGGCGTGCCGCCAGGAACGGACGTCGCTCCAGCCGGGCCCCTGGGCGGCGTAGCCGACATAGTCCGCATTGTCGGAGAAATAACCCTGATGTGCGGTTCCGATCTGCCTGAGGTGGTTCAGGCATTGCACACTGCGTCCGCGCTCCCGCGCTTTGTTGAGCGCGGGCAGCAGCATGGATGCCAGAATCGCGATGATTGCGATAACGACAAGAAGTTCAATCAGGGTAAAACGGCGTTTCTTCCGGGGGGCGAAGCCCGCCAGCGGCATGACCGGGAACGGAGTGACGCACATGCCGTTGCCCGGCTTTTCTTTGCCTGTTTTCTTTTCGCCGGGAAAAGAAAGCAGGGCGATGATCACGATGGCGACAAGAAGTTCAATCAGGGGGAAGCGTTTTGGCATGATGGAAATTCCTTCCGGTTTACATGGATTTGCGTTCGATGAATTCCGCGGGGATTTTCAGGCGGACGGAAGTGCCGAACCTGTCGGCGACCGACCGGTGCAGCAGCCGCGCCGCCTGATAACCGAGGGAACGGGAATCGACCCGGACCGTGGCCAGCGGCGGATCGAGGCGTTTCGCAAACGGCAGGTCGCCGAATCCGATGACGGCGAGATCCTGCCCGACCTTCAGGCCGGCTTCGTGCGCGGCAAGACAGAGGCGGTTGGCGACGTAGTCGTCACAACAGAACACGGAGGCCGGAAACTGCATCCGGGCCAGGAACGGCGAAAACTGGTACGGCGCCCGGAACAGCTTCTGGGGCAGCGGCCAGTATTTCGGCGCGTCGCCGCAGAGCACCATGCAGTTGTACTCTTCCACCCGGTCGCCGAATCCGGCGTTCCGCATGGCCAGGGTGTAGGCGAGAAAGCGCTCGTCGTTTTCGAGGTCGGCGGGAACCGCCGGCGCCGAAACGAACCAGACCGGCCGGTCGTATTTTTCGATCAGGCGGGAAATGGCGGCGAACACGCCGCCGAAGTCGTCTCCGCTGAGCGAGCCGGCGCGTGATTTTCCGGCCGGTCCGACCGTCACCACCGGGATTCCGGAATCCAGCAGCCGGTCGATGGTGCTGTCATAGCGTTCCTGGCGGTAATTCAGCACGAGGACACCGTCGAAACCGAGCTGCGGTGCGTGCCCGAGCGCGTTCAGGACCGTCTCATGGCTTTCGTGGCTTGCAATCAGTTGGAGGTTCAGTTGTTTTTCCCTCATATAGTCCTGAATGCCGGAGCTGACTTCGGAGACCATCGGGTCGGGGTAGGCCGCGTACGCCCAGGCGAAATTCAACTGCTGCCGGTCGGGCGCCGCGTTTTTTTGAGGCTGAGCCGGATTGACCCGGACCCGGCGGTTTTCGTCGCGGAGCAGCGTACCGTCGGAGATCAGGGTATCGAGCATCCGGCGGATCGTGTTGCGGCTGGCCTGATACTGTTCGGCCAGGCGCTGTTCCGACGGCAGGTATGCTTCCGCCCCGAAGCGTTCGGCGGCGAGGTCGCAGATAAAGATTTCGGTGAGCCGGTTGGTTTTGCTGTGATAGTTCATGAAATTCATTCCATTGTTCCGATTTCTGTTTATATTATGGTCCTTATTTCATGCGGGCGCAAGGGGCGGTTTCGGTTATTTCGCCGCTAAACGGAAATTTGAACCGGATTTTGAACAATCCATGCGGGATTTGGTCGGAATTCGATGGAAGTGACGGAAGAAACCCCGGAATTCCGGATGAAACCATGCCGGGGAGGGTTCGGCAGACCGCGACGGCGGACGTGGCGCGGAGGAGTACGCGGGGGGATGCGGACGGGCGGAAAAGCGCGTAACCGGGATTCTGCGGGGACGGACGGGAGGCCGCTGCAGAATGAGGCGCTCTGGATCAGGCGTTTTTTCCTTCCGGCGGAAGCAGCGCGGTGCCGTAAGCCATGAGTTCGACGCCGGCGGCACTGCGCTTGTTCCCCTGCTGCTCCATCTGGATGACCGTGGTTTCATACCGCAGGCAGCAGATGCAGCGGCTGCCGAGCGCCCGGGCTTCGAGTTTCAGGCGGACGAGCGCCATCCGGCGCGCATCGGTGCAGAGCCGGGTATAGCCGTGCATTTCTCCGCCGAACAGATTCCGGATCGAGGCGCAGACGCCGAGAAAATAGTTGTTCGCCACCGCGACGCAGCCGGTGACGAGCTGCGCCCCGCCGGCGGCGGCCGGCTCCGGGACGTTTTTGAGGTCGGTCACCGCGATGTCCGCCAGCTCCGCTTCCATCTTCTTCAGGTACTCCTCGCGTTTCGTCTCGGTCAGGCGGAAGCAGAAGAAACCGGTTCCGAAACAGACCGCGAAGACGGCGCCCGTCAGGAAAATGCCGCCCATCGTTCAGCCCTCCGACGGCACCGCGACGACCGCCGTGCCGTACGCGTAGAGCTCGGCGGCTCCGGCCGTGATGCTGCTCGTCGCAAAACGGACGTTGACCACCGCATTGGCGCCGAGCTCTTCGGCCTGCGCGAGCATGCGGGCCACGGCTTCGCTGCGCGATTCGGTCAGGAGCTCGGTATAGCCCTTGAGTTCGCCGCCGACGAAGTTCTTGAAAGAGGCCGCGATGTCGCGCCCGACATGCTTGGCCCGCACGGTGTTGCCCTGTACGAGCCCTTTCTGCTCGACGATCTTCATGCCGGGAATCGTTTCGGTGTTGACGACAATCATGATATTCTCCCTGCGTTTTGTACCTGTTGTTAAGTATAACGTGGAAGCGGGGGAATGCCAAATGAAAACCGGGAAATTTCACCGGTTTTTTCGGCCGGGGGTTGCTTTTGAACGCCGAATCTGCTATAATTATAAGCGGTCAGGTAATGTAAGGTTATCAGGAAGGAAAGCCGATGAGACGTACTTGGGCGCTGGCGATGCTGCTCTTCGGGGCGGCACTGATCGGGGGCGGGACGGAGTTCCGGTCGCTGAACGGAAATTGGCGGGTTCTGCCGCCGGTGAAGAGCGCGGAGCGTCCGGCCTCCGCGCCGGGGCTGGCGGCGAAACTCCATCTGCCGGAGACTCCGACGACGGCCTGGAAGACGATCAAAGTTCCGCATTACAACTGGCACGAGGCGTTTCCGGACACCTATCCGGACGCCTCCCGCCGGAGCGCGAACTACCAGTTCACCGGGAAGCCGGTCTATGTGAGCGGCTGGTTCGACACCTCCTTCGACATTCCGGCGGAACTCGGAAACCGGAGGGTTTACCTCGATTTCGGCTCGGTTGCCTTCGAAACCGAGCTCTTCGTGAACGGCCGGCGCGCCGCCTCCCATAAAGGGAGCTTTACCGGATTCGAGGTCGATGTGACGCCGCTGGTGAAGCCCGGCTCCAATACGCTCCGGATGTGGGTCGCGAACGACTTCGGCGAACATCCGCCCCGCCATGTCTACGGAAAAATGTTCTCGGCCTCTTCGAATTCAGGCGGCATCACCGGCAATGTCACACTGAAAATCACATCTGCGCTGAACGTCCGGAGGATGCTGCTTACGCCGCTTGTGAAGGAGAGCGCGCTCGACGCGGTCCTGGAATTGCGCAACCATCTCGCTCCGGGCGAGTATGTCTTCCGGGCGACGGCCGTCGATGCGGCCGGAAACGCGCAGGCGGCCGAACTCGGCAGCTTCGCGCTGAAGCCGGGAGAGAACCGGATTCAGGTCCGTTTCCCGCTGCGCGACCCGAAGTTATGGAGTCCCGCCGATCCGCAGCTTTACCGCTTTGACGTTGAAATCCTCGACCGGGCCGGAAAGGTCGCGGCGAAGAGCTCCGGGCGGTTCGGCTTCCGCGACTTCCGGGCGGTCGGCGGCAAATTCTGCCTGAACGGAGAACGGATTCGGTTGTATGCCGGCAATATCCTGACCTCCGGCGGGTGGGAACGCACGGAACCGGGTTCCGACGCAAAGCTCCGCGCCGATCTGCGCCGCCAGAAGAGAGCCGGGGTCAATGCGATCCGCTATCACATGGGCGGTTCGGATTCGCACCGGCTGCTTGCGATCGCGGACGAGGAGGGGCTGCTGGTCATCGACGAATTCCCGATGTTCCACCGGGTGTTCAGCGATCTGGTCTTTCCGACCCCGGAGCAGCGGAAGGAGTTCATGGACACCACGCTTTACGAGTGGCGCGAACGGATTTTCCGCGACTACAACCATCCGTCCGCCGTGATCTGGACGCTCTCGAACGAGGTGTGGACCGATTCGACTGCCGACGAACTGAACGAACTTTACCGGGCTTTGAAACCGCTCGATCCGATGCGGCCGTTCAATACCGGCAGCGGGCTGCACTCGTTCGGCATCCCGGGCGTTCCGGTGGCGACCGACCTCTACGATTCGCACCTCTATAATGTGACGAGCCAGATGGCGCCGAATTTCGCGGAGCAGGATTTCGACCGCTACTTCCGGGGACTTGAGGAGTTATACGGCGGGGAGGCTTTCGCAAAGCCGGCAGCCGTGTTCGAGTCGGTCCACGTCGGCCACAACAAGCCGGAACAGCTTGTTCCGCTCAACCGGAAAATGGGCGTGGAAGAGTATCTGAAGGAGCTGAATCGCCGGAAGCGCATCGCGGATATCCGCTGGTACGGGCTGCGCGCCTTTCTCGCGCAGCAGCGCTATCTCCCGGCGGCGACGGAGCCGCCCGGCGCGGCGGCGTTCGTAAACGCGATCGTCGGGGACGCGTTCGACCGGTTCCGCGCCGACATCCGTTTTCAGGGCTATCACCTCTGGACCGGGCGGCGCGACATCATCTACCCCGCCTATTCGGAGCTGATCCGGCCGTATTATGTCGGCGTGGAGAACTGGGAGCCGAACGTATCCGGCGGTAAACTCAGGTTCGGCCTCATCGTCGTCAACGACTCGATGAAGGCGCGGAAAGCCCGGCTCGAACTGCAGGTTTTCCGTTACGGGGAACAGGCCGTCGATACCGGCGAACCGGTCGTGCGCGAGCTTGCGCTGCCGGAAGGGGTCGAGCGCAGCGTTTTTCCGATGGAGCTCGAAGCCGGATTTCCGGGATTCTGTGAGCTCCGGGCGACGCTGACCGCCGGCGACTGCAAAGTGGAGCGCTCATTCCCGTTCTTCCGCGGCGGTCCCCGCCCGGAAATCCGCCCCGAACGCCGCATGGCCAAGTGGGACAACGGCAGCGGGCGGCTCCGGGCGCTGAAACTGCCCGAACTCAGGACGCTTTCTCAGACCGGAGACTTTGAAGCGCTGGTCGTTTCGGCGGCCGATCCGGAATCCGCCGCGGCGCTGGCCGCCGCCGGCGGGCAGCTGGCCGGATTCGTGAAGAAGGGCGGCAAGCTGCTGCTGCTGAATCTGCCGCCCGGCGCGAATCTGAACTGGATTCTGCCCGGCTATTCGGTGAAGCAGCCGAAGAAGCGGGCAGAATCGGCATCGACGATCATGGAGCTTGCCGATCCGGACCATCCGGTATTTGCGGGTCTGAGCACCCGGCATTTTCAGGCCGGGCTGAATGGAGACGGCGGCATCGTCGGCCGCGCGCTGCTTTATCCGCTTTCGGTCAATCTGCTCGGAACCGGTTTCCCGTACAATCCGGACGGCCCCGGCATGCTGATCGCCGGTTTCGGGATCGGGGAGGGGAGCGTGACCGTTTCGCAGGTCGAACTGCTCGAGCGGCTGGACGGCGATCCGGCCGCCGCGGCGCTGTTCGCAAATCTTGTGAACGACACGGGGACAAAGAGGCGGAATATGCGGCCGATGGCGCAGGGCGAAGCGAATCCGCTGCTGGAGCACTTCGCCCGGATTCCGGCGGCCGACTGCTTCGTCCTTCCGTTCGAGAAGATCGCGAACCGGAGCTTCACCGACGACCCGTCCGGCGTGCGCGGCTGGACCGGCGCCGGACTGCCGGATTTCCGGCAGGGACCGCGCGGCGACCTGAAATTTCACGCGGTCCCGTACCGCATTCCCGCCGACGGCCGGGCCCTGATTCTGCGCGGGGTCAAAACGCCCGCTTTCCCCGAAAAGGCTGAAATCATATTCCAGCGCCCGGAGGCTCTCCGGTCGCTGGTTCTCTTCCACACCGCCTGGTATCCGGCGCGCGGAAAAGAGTTGTACCGGGTGATTCTGCATTATGCCGACGGCGGCACGGCCGCGCTGCCGGTCGTGGAGGGGCGCGATATCGGCGACTGGTACGCGCCGTTCGACCGGGCCGGTGCGGCTGTGGCGTTTCAGGGAAAGCATCCGCTCGTGCAGGCGAGCTTCGGTTTCTATGCGTCGATTCTCGACAATCCGGAGCCGTTCCGCCGGGTGAAAGCGGTCGAGTTCGTTTCGGACAACACCGGCGTGCCGATCCTGCTGGCCGCCGCCGGCGTCCGGTTCCGCGACTGGGCGGAAGAGATCGCCGGCGACCGCTGGGATCACCGGGACGACGACTTCGAAAAGAGTTTCGGCGTCCGGCAGACGGCGAATAACCGCTTTATCCTGACCCGCGGCCACGGCTGGATCGCCCCGGCGCTGCGCGGCCGGGAGATCGACGGAACCGTGTGGAACCGCCTCCGCTTTGCGCTCAGAAGCACGAAGCCGCTCCGGGTCAAGCTGCTGTACCAATCCTCCAGCGGCGACAACGGCGTCTGCCGATGGCTGGAGCCGGTCGCGGAGAAGGATGGCTGGAGCGAGTTCGATGTGGAGCTTTCGAAGCTCGAATGGCCCCACTCCAGCAGCCCCGAAGCCAAGGCCTGGGGCGGCCGGACCGGAGCGGTTTCGATGTTCGCCGTGGACCTCTACGGCGATGCCGGGACGGAGTTTGAACTTTCTCCGCTGACGCTGACCGCATACTGACCGGCGGGCCGCGGAGGGAAGACGCGGGCCCGGTCGCGGATCAGTTGCTGCGCAGCCAGGTGGCCAGCTCGGATTTGCCGCGGTTCTGCCAGAGCGCGTACGGCACGGCGATGAAATTGGTCCGGGTGCGCGACGGCGTCCGGTTGCGGAAGTAGAGCCGTCCTTCCGACTCGTCTGATTCGCGCAGCGCTTCGCCGAGAATCGCCGGGACTCCGGCGAGCCCCTCCGCTTCGCCGAGGCGGAACGCCTGTTCCGCCGGGACGATCAGCGTGCTGACGCCCGGACCGTTGTCGACGCTCTCGAGCGCGTAGACGACCGGGCCGCGCATCAGGGCGATCTTTCCCGCGTCGGCGGTTACCTTCGGATTGGCCCGGACCACGTCGACGGTGAGTTCAAGCCGGAGTTCGAGCCGGTCGCCCGCCTTCCAGTCGCGCGAAACAGTCAGATATCCCTCCTTCGCGCCGGTTTCGAACGGTTTCCCGTTGAGGGCGGCGCTCCAGCTCCGGCACCAGGACGGAATGCGGACGCTCAGGACGAAGTTTCCGCCCGAAATGATTTCGAAACCGATTTCGCCGTCATACGGATAACGGCCGGAAACCTTGACGGCCGCTCCGCCGGATGTCACGCTGCCGGCGGCCGGGATGTTGCAGCGCAGTTCCCCGGGCCGGCGCGACCAGGCCAGGCTGCCGAGCTGCGGCAGGAAACGGCAGAAGCTCGTCGGACAGCAGGAGCAGTCGAACCACGGCTGGCGTTCGGTGTGAATGTGCCCGAAGGTGAAGGTCGCGTCGTCCACGGTCAGCAGATTCGCATAGAAGAAGCGGTCGCCTCCGAGCGAGATGCCGGAGAGCGCGCCGTTGTAGAGCGCCTGTTCCATCACGTCCGCGTAACGGACTTCGCCGGTCGCGTCGGCCATCCGGCGCGCGAACTGCACAAGGGCCATCGCGGCGCAGCTCTCTGCGTAGGCGGTGTCGTTCGGGAGGTCGTAGTCGTTCGTGAACGCCTCGCCGACCGGGGTCGAGCCGCAGCCGCCGATCAGGTACATGCGTTTCCCGGCGACGCTGTCGAAAAGCGTGCGGCAGGCATCGAGCAAGCCTGGGTCACCGGTCCGCATGGCGACGTCGGCCATGCCGGTGTAGAGATAGAGCGCGCGCACCGAGTGGCCGACCGCATCGGTCTGTTCGCGGACCGGAACGTGGGCCTGGCGGTTTGCCAGCGAGTCGACGTTCAGCGACGCGTTCCGCTGTTGTCCTTCGAGCTCGAAGAAGTTCGGCTGTTTGCCGCGTTCGTCGATGAAATAGCGGGCAAGCTCGAGATATTTCGCTTCGCCGGTCGCATCGGCCAGCTTGCAGAGCGCGAGCTCGATCTCCTCGTGGCCCGGGTAGCCGTGAATTTTGCCGGGCTCGCTGCCGAACACGGTTGCGATGTAATCGGCGTAGCGGCAGAGCGCGTCGAGGAATTTCCGGCTGCCGGTGGCGCGGAAGTGGGCGACCGCCGCTTCCATCAGATGCCCGGCGCAGTAGAGTTCATGGCAGTCGTAAATATTTTTCCAGCGGTTTTCGGGATCGACCACCGTGAAGTGCGTGTTGAGGTAGCCGTCCGGCTGCTGGGCGGAGATCACGAGATCGACGTAGCCGTCAAGTTCGCCGGCCAGCGCCTGATCGCCCGGATTCAGCGCGAGCATGAGCGCCATTCCCTCGAGGACCTTTGCGAAGTCGGAGTCCCAGAAGATATGCGGCCGGTTCGGCATACCCTCTTTCCAGGCGAGGCGGAACACATCGATCCGCCCGGTTTCGCGGCATTTGGCCACCGAGGACGGTATCGTGGATGTTCGGCACGCTTCGACCCGTCCGGCAAAGACCGGATCGTTCAGTTTCACGGCGGCGGGATCGATCGGTGAAAACGGTTTCATGGCAGAACCTCCTTGGTTTGTTCTGCTGATATTATACCGCGGAACAGCTTGAAATGGGAGGGAGAGAATTTACGGAAAAAGAGAGACGATTCCGACTTTTTCCGAATCCGGAGTCACGGCAGCAGCCGTACGCCGATTCCGAATTCGGAATTCGCCAGCTCTTCCGGGGAGACCGGAATGGTGAATTCATCGGTTGCCCCGACCGGAAGCTGCTCCGGCGCGACGGCGGCGTCGGCGAAGAAGAAGGATTTCCGGAATACACGCCCGTCCGGAAAGAGCGCCTGCGCATAGATGCGCGGAAATGCATCAAGTTTCCGCAGCAGCTTGAGCCGGACCAGCACACCGCCGTTTTCTCCCGGCAGGAAGGTCGCCGTGAAGCAGCGGATTCCATCTTCCGTGGCTGCCGGCCGGGGCGGCAGGACGGACCGGGCAGGACGAACCGTCCCGTACGGCCTGAGCCGGGGCAGGTCCGCGCCGCGCCGGAACAGCAGCAGCGTGCGGCCGTCGTCGAGACGGCGGCTCCAGACCGGGGCCAGGGCAGGGTCTTCCAGATTCTTCCGGTGCTGCTCCAGACTGACGCTGATCGGGTCGTCGCCGATGTGGTAGAGCACGAACTCCCCCTCCGGGCGCTGTTCGCCGTAGAGCGTGTTGCGGAACAGAAACTGCGGCGCAAGCTGCTGGCCCGCGCTGATTTTCACGCCGGGCGGAATGATTTTCTTCAGTTCCGAGACCTCCTCCTGCGCATTCGTGAATCCGTCGATTTTGCCGACATTGTTCTTGCCGTAAAAAGTTTCGGCGAAGAATACGTGCGAGAAGAAGGCGCAGCCGAGCGTCCCGGCGGTCATGGCCAGCCGGGTATTCTGCTTTTTCGCCCCTTCGAGGCGCCAGGCCAGCAGCCGCGGCAGCCGGCCGGAGGCTTTGGCCTGCCGGACGCCGAGCACGAGCGCGACGGTGAACATCGCGATGGTTTCGACCTGGTACTGCAGGACGAGATTCACGATCTCCTCGCTGCCGCGCACGAAATTGAAGCCGAGCAGCAGCGCGCTTGCGCCGAGCAGCCACGGCCGGTTCAGCGCGCCCGGAAATACCGGCAGAAGCAGCAGGACGAGCAGCTGAAGGTTTTTGATTCGCAGCACCTGTCCCCAGAATTCTCCGGGCCGGGTGAAGGGGGACAGAAGAATATCGGTCATGCCGCCGCCGAGCTGCTCGAACTGGCCGTAGAAGATATAGTCGGCACCGGCGAAATACGGAATCAGCACTTTGACCGCCAGCAGGAAATAGAGCGCTCCGATCGCGCCGTAGAGAACGCCGTCGCGCCGCCGCCCCTCGAAAAAGCTGACGATTCCCCAGCCGAGCCAGAAGATTCCGACCGTCTCCTTGAGCGTGAGCGAAAAGAGAAAGACCAGGAAGGCGAGCTTATAGCGCTTCGCCTCGTAGAGCAGGTAGAAACCGAAGAAGACCGGGATGAAGCTGACGATTGCGTTGACGCCGTAGAACAGCGTATAATTCAGGTTCGAAACCGACGGGTAGAGCAGCCAGATGAGACCGAACGCCGCCGCGTACGGCCGGGAAAAGCCGCGTTTCCGGGCGAAGAGCCAGACGAGCACGGCGCTGCCCCAGAGCGCAAGCGCTCCGCAGCCGAACGCCGTGAATACCGACGGCAGCAGCCCGAAGACGACTGACATCGGGAAGAAAAAGCCCGGCATGAAGTGTCCGGCCGAGAAATCCGGAACCGGCCAGGTCCCGCGCAGGATTTCGCCGTGAAACGTGTTCCAGGCCGTTGCCGTGTAGATGCCCCAGTCGGACATGGTCAGGAAGAGCCGGTCGTAGGCGAGTTTCGAGGCGAGGACGCCGAGCGCGCACATGAGGACGGTCAGCAGCCCGGACAGGAGCGGCAGCCGGCCGGTGAACTGCCGCGCGCTTTTGCCGTCGAATGCGCCGACGAGCGCCGCGCGGTAGACGGTCAGCCCCGCGGCGGCGGCATAAGCGGCCAGCAGATTGACCGACGGCGGGAAGGGGAGGAACGGCAGCACGAGCACGAACGGCGCGAACACCTCAAGCAGCCGCCGCGGTTTGACCCGCAGCAGCAGAAGTTCGAAAAGCGCGACAAATCCGGCCAGCGGAACCAGCCGGGGCGTCTCCGAAGCGCGCACGAGGAAATAGACCATGTCCGTCGCGACGACATCGAAGCAGACCCGCGCCGTGGCCGCTCCCGCCACGGCGAGAAGCGCGACGGCGCCGAGGGCGGTCGACGCGGAGCGCCGGCTGCTGTTCATTTCCTGAGCTGCTCCACGAGATCGATCAGCCGTTCGCGCACGTGGCCGAGCAGTTCGACGGCCAATGCGAGATCGGTCGCCAGCGAACGCTGGAGCGTGCTGAGCTGCTCGAGCGCGCCGACCAGCTCGTTCAGGTCCGCCAGCGCCCGTTTGCCGAGACTGATCTTGAGCCCGCGGGCCGTATCCGCCTCCGTATCGACGAAATCCGCGGTTCTGGCCAGCAGCTTGCCGTAGGCGCAGACGATGCCGAGCCCGTGCAGATCGAGGTTCGAACGCAGCGACGAAGCGCAGCAGACGTTCCATTCGGTCGCAAGCCGGTCGATCTCCTCGACGATCTCGGCGCCGGGACGGCGCCGGGGCGGATCGTCGGAGTCCTCGTACTCTTCATCGTCCTCATCCGGCCGCTGCCAGAACCGCAGCGAGTCGGGGTTGCCGCCGGTCGGCACGAGGTCCGGCGAAGACAGAAGCGTGCTGAAAATCATCTCCTCTTCGCCGGGAAGATCGAGGCAGCCCGGAAGTTCGCGGAAATAACAGCTGATCCGCCGCTCGTCGCGCCGGATCTCTTTTTCCCATTGGAACTCGTTCCAACTTTCCCCGTTGTTTTTGAATTCAGCCATATGTCGCCTCCTCTTTTGAACTTCGAGGCAATTTTCGCTCGGCCGCCGCGCCGGCGCCGGCGGTTTTACCGTTTCCGTTCCGTTTACGGATGATGCTCCGCAAGCGTTCTGACCGCTTCTTCGCTGGGCTTTTCGCCCCACAGGCCTTCGAGGTTGTAGCGGTCGCGGACCTCGGGGGTCATGATATGCACGATGACCGTGCCGAAATCGATCAGAATCCAGCCGCTTTCGCTCTCGCCGGATTCCGACAGCGGGCGCAGCGCGAGCTTTTCGCGGGCTTCGCGTTCGAGGAACCCGGTCAGCGCGCGCAGCTGCGGCTCCGAATTCGCGGTGGAAATCACAAAGTAATCCGCCACCGAGGAAGAGGGGCCGACATGGATTTTCACCGTGTTTTCGGCAAGCTTCTCTTCCACGCACTTTACACAGAAGTCGGCCAGTTCGGCCGGCGTCAGTTTCTTTTCGTTCGTCATTGGTTTCTCCTGTCCGTATAAATGATTTCTCCGGATGTACTCCTCCACACGCCGGGTCGTTCCGCTATTAATATGGCGCATCCGGTGCATTTTTGCCACATCGTTTCTGATCTTCGTGGAAGATATTTCGAAAAAATCTCCCTGCAGAACGCCCCCCAGCAGCTTTTTCACGGTTTGCGGCGGCCAGAAGCGCGCGAGCTCCGCCGCGACGGGGAGTTCGCCGCGCCGCGGATAAGTCAGAATTTCATACCTCTCCGCCAGTTCCGAGGCGTGCGCCCACTCGTGCAGAGAGAGCAGGCTGTCGCCGCCGATCAGCAACTGGAGCCGCTCCCCCGGGCGTTCCTTTTCCAGCGCCGACAGAACGGCGAAGGTGTAGGATGGGTGCAGCCCGAGGCGCCCTTCGATGTCGGAGACTTCGATTCCGGGCTGTCCCTCCGCCAGCAGCCTGGTCATGGCGAGCCGGTCGGCGAACGGCGCGCGTTTGCCGCCGGACTTGTGCGGCGGGTCGAAGGCCGGAACGAAAAGCACCCTCGCGGTCTTTCCCGAAGCGAGCGCCTGTTTCGCTATGCCGAGATGGCCGAGATGGGGCGGATCGAAGCTGCCGCCGTAAAATGCTGTCGGGACCATAAAAATCTGAAAGAACCTCCGTTTATTATTACATTAATTCGTTTTTGCGGAATTTCAATGCCATATCGGACAAATCGGATTGACGAAATGCGAAAAACAGAGTATAGTTTGGTTTATACACGATCGATACAGGAGATATGTTTTTATGCCGATACTGAAGAGATGGACGATTCTGCCGGGGATGATGCTGGCTGCCGCGCTGCTCGGGCTGACCGCCGGCTGCCGTTCCGACGCCTATTATCAGGACCGTGCCGTGCAGCGCGCCCGCGCCTATCTGCTCGAGCATGCGACGGAGCTTTCGGCCGAGCAGCTCTATTTCGTCAAATTCAACCGCCCGGTTCTGCTGGTCGGGCCGGTTCTGCCCGGCGGCAGCCAGCCGGGAGAGGGAATGAGCGAGGTGCTGCAGATCTGCGTGACCTGGCGCATCCCGGGAGAAGACAAGGACTATCTTGTTTTCGGAACCTCTTCGGGCAGCATGGAGTACTGGTATCCGAACCGTCTGGTCCGGAAGAATTTCGAAAAGTTCGGGCTGCCGATTGTAAGTGCGATGCAGCTGGCGCGCGACTATGCCCGGAACTATCTGTACGAGGACCTCAGCGTGGCGGAGTTCAACCGGGTCCGTTTCGACTTCCCGTCGGTGATCGAGACGAATTTTCCGCTGGTGCTGAATCCGTCCGGCACGCTCGACCCGGAGGAGATCGAAAAAGCGCGGGAGACGCTTTCTTCGCGCCCGCAGCTCTCGCTGGTCTGGGAGCTTGACGAGCCCGGCAGGTGCGTTGTGTTCTGCGGTACCGGAAAAGGCGACCTGACCGGGTGGACGATCAACTTCGCCGGCAAGATGAAAACCGAAGAGCTGGACGCCGCCACCGTCAGTATCCTGAAGACGCCGGAAAATGCGCAGACTCCGATCGAATTGCCGGAAGAGGAGGAGGCGCGGAAAACGCCGCCGCCGGAGCCGGCCGTTCCGACGGAAAAGCCGCTTGAGAAGAGCGGCGGCGTGGAGGACGGCGGCGTGGAGGACGGCGGCAATGCTTAGTATGACCGGCTTCGGCAAAGGAGAGGCCGAATTTGACGGAATCCGCGTTACGGCGGAGATCTCGAGCGTGAACCGCAAGCAGTTCGAGCTGCGCGTATCGGCGCCGTCCGAGTTTTCGGAGTTCGAGCCGCTGGCCCGCAGGCTGGTGGCGGAGGAGGTGAGCCGCGGTTCGATCCAGCTGAAGATCGGCAGTTCCGCTTCCGCCGCGACGGCGGGGAATGTGGTCGATGCCGGATTTCTGGCCGCCCTCATCGAGGCGGCGTGCCGGGCGCGCCGCGAGGCCGGGCTCGATCATGCGGTGCAGGTCGAACAATTGATGATGATTCCGGGGGTCGTCGCGGCGGCGCGGCCCGATGCGCAGTCGCCCGGCATGGCCGCCGCATACGAGCAGGCGCTTCGCGCCGCGCTCGACGGCTACCGCGAGATGCGCGAACACGAGGGCGCGGCGCTGAAGAACGACCTCGAATCGCGCGAGCGGCTGCTCGAATCCCTGCTGGCCGAAATCGAACCGCTGGCGGCGGAGATGAATGCCGGGATCAAGGCGAGGCTGCTGGCCAGGCTTGAGGAGGAGAAGATTCCGGTCCCCGGCGATGATGAGCGGCTGCTGAAGGAGGTGCTGTTCTACGCCGACAAAGCCGACGTGACCGAAGAGATCACGCGGCTTCACAGCCACTTCGGCCAGTTCCGCCGGTTCCTGGCGGAGTCGAAGCCGGTCGGCCGCAGCCTCGACTTCCTGATGCAGGAGATGTTCCGGGAGATCACGACGCTCGGCAACAAAGCCGGGGTCCCTGCGGTGTCGCCGCTCGTGGTCGCCTTCAAAAGCGAGCTCGAGAAGCTGCGCGAACAGATACAGAATGTGGAGTGAATACCATGCAGCCTTTGAAATATGATTTCAGCGACCTCGAGGGGGCGGCGTCGGTCCGTCTCGCGGAGATCGTCGACCGGATCGGCGAAACCTACAGGGACGGCTTCGGCGTGAACCATCTGGACGGTGTCAACCTGCCGCGCCGCGCCGAGATCGTGGAGATCACCGAGAAGCTTCTCGAAGTGATCTTCCCCGGCTTCGACGGCCGGCGGCAGGGGCATAAGGAGATGATCGCGCATGATGTGGCGGAGCTGCTGAAGGAGATTTATTCCGAGCTGTTCGACCAGATGTGCCGGGCGATCCGCTACTCGCGCAAGGTGCGCTCCTGCGAGGAGTGCGGCACGAACGAGGCGGTGTTCGCCCTGCTCGACGCGCTGCCGCAGATCCGCGAAACGGTCAAGCTCGACGTCGAGGCGGCTTATGCGGGCGATCCGGCGGCGACTTCGTACGACGAGATCATCCTGAGCTATCCGGGCATCAAGGCCATTACGATTCAGCGCATGGCGCATGTGCTTTATCATCAGGGGGTGCCGTTCATTCCGCGCATGATGACCGAGCACGCTCACAGCCAGACCGGGATCGACATCCATCCCGGCGCGCATCTCGGGCGCGGGGTCTTCATCGACCACGGCACCGGCGTGGTGATCGGCGAGACGGCCGTGATCGGCGACAACGTGCGGATCTACCAGGGAGTGACGCTCGGCGCCGGGAATTTCCCGAAGGACGCCTGCGGCATGCTGATCAAGGGCAACAAGCGCCATCCGACCATCGGCAACAACGTGACGATCTATTCCGGCGCGTCGGTGCTCGGCGACATCACGATCGGCGACAACTCCGTGATCGGCGGCAACGTCTGGCTGACCGAAAGCCTGCCGCCCGGAACCAAGATCACGTCGCGCCCGCCCGAAAACAGACTGAAATTCGCAAACGACAGGGCGTAGCGGCGCGATGAGTCCGGTAATTGCAAATTACATGGAAGTGCGCGCCGCGATTGATGCGGCGGCGCGCGAGGCGCACCGCGATCCGGCGGAGATCCGGCTTCTCGCGGTCAGCAAGACGTTTCCGGTCGAGCCGATCCGGGAGCTGTACGACGCGGGCGTCCGCGCCTTCGGCGAAAGCCGGGTGACGGAGCTGGCGGAGAAGGCCGCCCGGCTGCCGGAGGACATCGAATGGCATTTCATCGGCCGCCTGCAGTCGAACAAAGCCCGGAAGGCGGTGCAGCTGGCGAAGGTCATCCACTCGGTCGATTCGGCTGCGCTGCTCGAGCGGCTCGACCGGATCGCCGGAGAGGAGCGGAAGCGCCCGGCTGTCCTGCTCGAAGTGAATGTCTCCGGCGAGGCGAGCAAGGCCGGCGTGCCGGTCGCGGAGCTCGAGCCGTTCGCCCGGCGCGCGGCGGCGTGCGCGAATCTCGATTTCCGCGGATTCATGACCATGGCGCCCTTCGACGCCGAACCGGTGAAGATCGCGGCGATCTTCGAGCTGCTGCGGCTGACCCGCGACGAGCTTGAAGCGAAGCTCGGCCGGGAGCTGCCGGAGCTGTCGATGGGGATGAGCGGCGACTATGAAATCGCGGCGCGCCACGGCTCGACGATCGTGCGGGTCGGCACACTGATTTTCGGAACGCGTTAGGATAACGACGGAGTACGGATATGTGCAGGATTCTGGTGATCGGCGCCGGCGGGGTCGGCGTCTATTTTTCGGGGCGGCTGGCGCAGGCCGGCGCCGAGGTGACGGTTGTGGCGCGCAGCGATTACGAGGCTGTTTCGCGCGCGGGCTACGCGGTGGAAAGCATCGCCGGCGATTTTCAGTTCACGCCGGCGGCGGTGCTGAAGCATGCGTCGGAGTTCGAGGGCGAGGCGGATTACATCATTCTGGCGGCGAAGGTGCTGCCGGGGGCGGATGCGGTCGGGCTGCTGAGTCCCGCCGTGCGTTCGTCAAAGAGCACGATCGTGTTGATCCAGAACGGGATCGATATCGAACGGAAGGTCGCGGAATCATTCCCGGACAACCGGCTGCTGAGCACGGTCGCCTACATCGGTGTTTCGCGTCCGGCACCGGGCCGGGTGCTGCACCTGGGCAGCGGCGAGCTGAAGATGGGAGACTATCCGGCCGGAATCAGTGCGGAGGCGCGGCGTCTTGCCGCGCTGTTCGAGGCGGCGAAGGTCAGATGCGAGCTTTGCGAGGACATCGGTTTCGTCCGCTGGAACAAGCTGCTCTGGAATCTGCCGTTCAACCCGGTTTCGGTGCTGGCCGGCGGCGCGACGACGAAGCAGATGACGCAGCGCGACGAGCTCGAAGGGCTCTGCCGGGCGCTGATGCGGGAGGTCATCGCAGTCGCGAACGCGTGCGGCGTGGCGCTGACGGAGGCGAACGCCGAAGCGCAGATCGAATATACCCGGAACTTCCCGGCGTATAAAACCAGCATGCTGCAGGATTACGAGGCCGGGCGCGAACTTGAGGTCGAGGCGATCCTCGGCAACGCGGTCCGGCTGGCGGCGGAGCACGGTGTTCCGGTTCCGCATATGGAAAGTTGTTATGCACTTTTGAAATCGGTCAACCGCATCGGGCGGAACGGGAAGGAAAGATGAACGAGAAAGAGTTTCAGATTTATCGTGAGCGCGCGGAAGGGTTTCTGGAGCGGCTCAAAAATGAGTTTTTCTATGAAACCGTCGATCTCCAGGCCGAGGTGTTCCATTCGGTCGATCCGGTGCCGTGGGCGAAGCGGCTGGAGGGGAGCTATGTCCCGGCCGCCGAGGGCGACTGCTGGGGCGGTCTCTGGGAGAGCGCCTGGTTCCACATCACCGGGAAGGTTCCGAAGGCGTGGGCCGGCGAACCGGTCTGGTTCAAGCTCGAGCTCGGCGGCGAGATTCTGATTTTCGACGACGGCGGCGTTCCGTTCTGCGGACTGACGAATACGAGCGTCTTTGCCGCGAACTACCGCAAGAACCTGCTGGAATTCACGCCGAAGGCGCGGGGCGGCGAAACGGTCGATTTCTACGCGGAGGTGGGCGGCAACGGCCTGCTCGGCGACGAGATCACGCCCGGAACCGACTGGCGCTGCGAGGTCGGCGACATCCGCCACCTGAAGATGGGCCGCTTCAACGTCGAGGCGTGGAATCTTGCAAACGACTTCGAAGTGCTGCTTTCTCTGCTGCGCACGCTGCCGGAGAAGAGTTATCGCGCCGTACAGCTGAACATGGCGCTCAACGAGGCGGTTTCGGCTTATGCCGATGATCCGGCCAACGCGGCCGCCGCCCGGAGTTGCGTCGCTCCGCAGCTTGCGATGCGGGCGACCGATTCGGCGCTCTCGACCGCGGCGGTCGGCCACGCCCATATCGATACGGGCTGGCTCTGGCCGGTGCGCGAAACGATCCGCAAATGCGCGCGCACCTTCTCGAGCCAGCTTTACAACCTCGAGCGCTACCCGGACTATGTGTTCGGCGCGTCGCAGCCGCAGCTTTACGCGTTTGTGAAGGAGCATTATCCGGAGCTCTACGCGAAGATCAGAGAGGCGGTCAAGTCCGGCCGCTGGGAGCTGCAGGGCGGCATGTGGGTCGAAGCCGACTGCAACATCATCTCCGGCGAGTCGATGGTGCGCCAGTTCCTGGCCGGCAAGAACTTCTATATGGACGAGTTCGGCATGGACGTGCGCAACCTCTGGCTGCCGGACGTGTTCGGCTATTCGGCCGCCATGCCGCAGATCATCCGCAAGGCCGGGTGCGACTGGTTCCTGACCCAGAAAATTTCGTGGAGCCAGTTCAACAAGTTCCCGTACCATACCTTCCACTGGCGCGGCATCGACGGAACCGAGGTGCTGACCCATTTCCCGCCCGAGGACAATTACAATTCGGCATTGAAGCCGGAGCAGTTGAACTATGCCGTGAACAACTTCAACGAGAACTATTTCCTGCCGGAATTCATCACTCTGTTCGGCGTCGGGGACGGCGGCGGCGGCCCGCGCCCGGAGCATATCGAGCACGGTTTGCGCACGGCGGACCTCGAAGGGTGTCCGCGGGTCCGCTTCGACCGGGCCGATGCGTTTTTCGCCCGGCTGGCCGAACATGCCGGCGAGCTGCCGGAGTGGGCGGGCGAGCTCTATCTGGAGCTTCATCGCGGCACGTTGACGACGCAGGCGCGAACCAAGCGCAACAACCGCAAATGCGAGCAGATGCTCGCGCAGACCGAGTTCATCTGTTCGGTGCTGCCGGCGGCCGATTATCCGGCCGAAACGCTTGACCGGCTTTGGAAGGTGCTTCTGATCAATCAGTTCCATGACATCATTCCGGGCTCCTCGATCCGGAAGGTTTATGAGGTGACCGAGGCCGAGCACGCCATGATTCTCGCGGAGTGCGAAAACCTGGTCCGTTCCGCGGCCGCGAAGCTGACCGCGCCGGACGGCGATGCGCTGACTGTGGTCAACACGCTTTCGTACGACTACACCGGGGCTGTCGCGCTGCCGGAGGAGTGGGCCTCGCACCGCATCACCGACGGCGCCGGGCGCGAGCTGCTGACCCAGGCCGGAGAGAACGGAGTCTGGGTGCTCGGCGAATTTCCGCCGCAGAGCGTGACGACGCTGTACCGCGGCGAAGCGGTCGAGGCGTTCCCCCCGGAGGCAGACGATTCGCTTGTGCTGGAGAACGACCTCGTCCGTTATGAGTTCGACGCCGATGCGCGGCTCGTCGCCGCTTTCGACAAGACGACCGGGCGCGACGTCGTGGCCGGCGCGGCCGCGAATCTGCTCGCGCTCTACGTCGACCAGCCGAACAAGTGGGATGCGTGGGACGTCGATTTCACGTACGTCGATACGCCGCCCGCTTATGCGAAAGGGGTGAAGGCGTTCAGAAGCGAATCCGGCCCGGTCCGGCAGGCGCTGACCTTCGAGCTGACGGTCGGCCGGTCGGCGATCCGGCAGCAGGTCGTGCTCACCGAGAACTCGAAGCGGCTCGACTTCAACACCGAGGTTGACTGGAAGGAGCGGCACCGGATGCTGCGGGTCGCCTTTCCGACCACGGTGCGGGCGGAGGAGGCTTATTGCGACATCCAGTACGGCTTCGTCCGGCGAACGACCGCGCGCAACACGTCGTGGGACTTCGCGCGGTTCGAGGTCGCGGCGCACCGTTACGTCGATATCTCCGACGCATGCGGCGGCGCAGCGCTGCTGAACGATTCGAAATACGGCTATCGGCTTGACGCCGGGACACTCGACCTGAATCTGCTGCGTTCGCCGACCTATCCGGATTCCGAGGCGGATCAGGGGACGCACTTCTTCACTTACAGTTTCCTGCCGCACGCGGGCGGCCTCTGCGGCTCCGAGGTCATGCAGGAGGCTGCCTGCCTGAACCGTGCTCCGGCCGTGCTGCCGGGGAAGGGGACCTTCGCGCTGCCGTGCCGCGTGGCCGGGGGCGAGGGGGTCTCTCTCGAGGTGGTCAAGAAGGCGGAGAAGTCCGATGCTCTGGTCATCCGCGTGGTCGAAACCGACGGGCGGCGCTCGACGGCTGTGCTCGACTTCGCGCGGGGAACGAAACTGGTCGAGACGAATCTGCTCGAATGGACCGAGGAGGGAGAGCTCCCGATCGTCGACGGCTCGGTCGAGCTGACGCTGCGCCCGTTTGAAATCCGGACGTTCCTGGTGCGGTGAGATGGGCGAAACGAGGAATGCCGGATCGTTCCGCGATCCGTCCGGAACCGTGTTCATCGCGGCGGACGGGTCGATCCTCCGCAGCGTGAACCCGGTTTACCGGGAGAATTATGAACGCTTCTGCTCCTCCGGGCTCCGGGAGCGGCTCTGCCGCGACGGGCTGCTGGTTCCGTTCAGGGAGGCCGATGAGCTTGTCGAACCCGGTTCGTTCAAAACGCTGAAGGCGGAGAAGATCGAATTCGTCTCCTATCCGTACGAGTGGTCGTTCGGGCAGTTGAAGGACGCCGCGCTTCTGACGCTTGAGATTCAGAAGACCGCGCTCGAACATAATATGATGCTGAAGGATGCGTCCGCCTACAACGTCCAGTTCCGCCGCGGCCGTCCGGTCTTCATCGATTTGCTGTCGTTCGAAACGGCGGACGACCGGCCGTGGAGCGCCTACGGACAGTTCTGTTCGCACTTCCTTGCTCCGCTGGCGCTGATGGCGAAGCGGGATGCCGGATTCAATGCGGTCATGGCGGAGTATCTCGACGGGATTCCGCTCGAGCTGGCTTCGAAGCTGCTGCCGTGGAAAAGCCGTTTTTCGCCGGGGCTTTTGTTCCATATCCATCTGCATGCGAAGATGCAGCGCCGCCACCAGGACGGCCGCGCCGCGGCGGAGAAGACGAAGCGCGTCCGGGTGTCCGTCGGCAGCAAGATCGCCTTTGCGGAGAGCCTCCGCTCGCTGGTCCGGAGTCTGAAACTGCCGGAGAGCAAAACCGAGTGGGGCGACTATTACAGCGACACGAATTACGGCGACGCCGCGTTTGCGGCCAAGAAGGAGCTTGTGGCGCAGACGGCGGAGGAGCTCCGTCCCCGGCGGGTGCTGGACCTCGGCGCGAACACCGGCGTCTTCAGCCGTCTCGCGTCGCGGGACGGGAATCTTGTGGTCGCCGCCGACATCGACCCGGTCGCGGTGGATCGTCACTACCGGTTTTTGAAGCGCGGGAAGATTGCGGACGTGCTGCCGCTGCGGATCGACCTTGCGAATCCGTCTCCGGCGATCGGCTGGGACAACCGCGAACGCGACAGCTTTTTCTCCCGCTGCGATTTCGATCTGGTCATGGCGCTGGCGCTCGTTCACCATCTGGCGATCACCCACAACGTTCCGCTGTCGATGATCGCCGGGACGCTGGCCGGGCTCGGCCGCACGCTGCTGATCGAGTTCGTGCCGAAAGAGGATTCACAGGTCCGGCGGCTGCTTTCGACCCGCGAGGACATCTTTCCGAACTACCATGCGGACGGGTTTCTCGCGGCGTTCGAACCGTATTTCGAGCTGCGCCGCCGGACGCTGATTCCGGGGACGAAGCGGGAGCTCTTCGTATTCCGGAAACGGGGGACGGATGGGGCTCTTTGACGCCATCGCGATCAGTTCGAGCCTGAGCCTGATTGCAGGCGTCTGCATCCTGCTCGAAGCCTGGTGTCTGATGAGCGAGACGAAAGACCGAAAGGGGTTTCTCCTTGCCTGGGCGCTGCTTGCGCAGTTTGCGCTGCCGGTGCTGCTGACCTGGCTCTGCCGGGAAGGGGTCGTCCCGTTCCGGCCCGCGTATCTTCTGCTCGAGTATGCGGTCAGTCTGCCGGCGGCTGCCGCGGTGCTGGCGGCGCTTTGCGTGCTGGCGTCGAACCGTCACCGGATTCCCGAGCTTACGGTCTACGGAGTCTGGACCTTTGTCTTCGCCGCCGGGACGTTCCTGCTGCAGCTGGCGGTTCACAGATCGGTTTTCGACTGATCTGCTGTTCTTGCCGCGGAATATTAACGGCTGCCCGCTGCGGTGGTTCCCATGTGTTCTCCCGTCGCGCCGTAACGCCGGATGGTTCCGCCGCCGCTTTCGGTCGTGGCGATCAGCCTGCCGTTGACGTCGTAGTGGCGGACCGTCTTTCTGCCGGCCTCATTGCGCCGGGCCTGCGCGGTTTGTACGTTCATTGCGGCTTCCTGCTTTCTTCTCTCGTGCAGTTCGGCCGGATTGTCCACGGCGACGAGTTTCCCTTCATAAAACTTCCGGCAGAGCGCTTCGGTGCGGGCCGTGCCGGTGACGATTCCCATGTCGTCGTACCAGGTGGTGCGGCCGGGCGCTTCCGTGATCGTGCCGGTCATATAGCCGGCCGTATTCCGAAATACGGTGGAATTTCCGGCCTTTCGGCTGGTTCCGGTGACCCGGCCTGCGGCGTTGTAGTAGGTGGTCAGCTCACCTGTCGTCACTTCGCGGGAGTAAACTTCCCCGGCCGCATTGTATACGAGCGCGGTGCCGCCGCTGACGACCCGCGCTCCGGTCAGGTTGCCGCTGCCGTCGTAATAGAGTGTTTTGCCTCCTTCAATGAGTTCCGTGCCGATGACCGTCCCGGCGGCGTTGCGGCGGACGACGGCGCCGTCGGTTTCGGCCGCACTGCCGGTCAGATAGCCGGCGGCGTCATAATAAAACGTGATTGTTCCGATCGGACTGTAGCTGGTTTTCAGGCGCTCGATTTCCCGCTCGATTTCGAGACGCATCCGCGCCTGATTCGCCCGCTCGTTTTCGATCGCCTGCCGCACCTGCCGGGCCGTTTCGTCGGCGGCCTTCCGCCGCTGTTCCTCCAGCAGCCGCTGCATATCCTTCCGGGCCTCGTCCAGTTTCCGGTTCAGTTCGTCGGATGAATAGTAGCCGTCCAGGTCCGCACGGCCGACGATGTTGCCCGAATTGTCGCGGATCTCCACCGTTTCCGCCGCCGTTCCGACTGCCAGGAATCCCGCCAGCAGTGCCGCACACCATGTTCCGATCATTTTCATATTCCATCCCCTTTTGCTTCGGTTGATCTGTCCGTTCTGCGATTTCTTAACCGTATTAACGAGGATTGATCGGAAAATATTATATTATTAAAT
>ENA-UERG01000050-UERG01000050.1-human-gut-metagenome-genome-assembly--contig:-NODE-50-length-95961-cov-33.213028_pt1 | contig 95961 bp, 84 predicted proteins | sample MGYA00242954_ERZ507954 | MGnify/ENA primary metagenome ERZ507954 (study PRJEB26167, sample SAMN06115478) | human gut metagenome | host: Homo sapiens | place: China:Sichuan | collected 2015-01-21...
GCGAGAACTTCGAATACGCCGTCGCCGATATCGAGAATGGATACATCGAACGTACCGCCGCCGAGGTCGTAAATCATGACCTTGTGCGAAGTCTTATCTTTATCGAGTCCGTAAGCAAGCGCGGCTGCCGTAGGTTCGTTGATTATACGAAGAACGTTCAAACCCGCGATTTTACCTGCGTCTTTGGTAGCCTGACGCTGGCTGTCGGTGAAGTACGCGGGGCAAGTAATAACCGCGTCTTTAACCGTTTCGCCGAGATAACTTTCGGCGTCTTTTTTAAGTTTAGCCAAAATCATAGCGGAAATTTCCTGCGGGGAATATTGTTTTCCGTCTATATTTACCTTATAGTCGGAACCCATGTGCCTTTTAATGGAAATTACGGTTCTGTCCGCATTTGCAACGGCTTGTCTTTTTGCAACCTGACCGACGAGTCTTTCGCCGTCTTTCTGAAAACCGACTACCGAGGGGGTAGTTCTCGAACCTTCGGCGTTTGCGATAACGACGGGTTCGCCGCCTTCCATAACCGCAACGCAGGAATTAGTAGTACCTAAATCTATACCTATAACTTTACTCATAATAATTACCTCTCTTTTTGTTTATTTATTTTCGCCGTCCGCTTTACGGGCGGTTAAGAATATTGCTTGTTTTATACGCTTTATCGGCTATCTTACGACCGATACCTGCGCGTATCTTATGACTTTTTCGCCGAGTTTGTATCCTCTGCCGAAAACCTGTTTTACCGAGTTCGGCTCGTCGCCGTCTTCGCCGTCAACCTGCATTACCGCTTCCGCGGAGTTAGGGTCGAACGCGCTTCCGACTTCGGGCGAAAATTCTTTTACGCCGAGCGCAACGAGATTTTCGTTATACTTTTTAACGAGTTTCTCTATGCCCTCTTTCGTCTTTTCGTCGAGCGGCATTTTAAGCGCCCAATCAAGACTGTCGCCAATCGCAAGAACCTTGGTTACCGCCTCGAGTTTACCGTCGGCGTAGGCGTTTCTGACGTCCGCCGCCGAACGTTTGCGGACGTTTTCGCAATCCGCTCTCGCGCGAAGGTAATCGTTTTTGGTTTCTTCCAGATCCTTACGGAGTTTTTCGTTTGCCGCTTCTAACTCTTTGACGCGCTCGTCGGCGGTCTTTTCCGCCGTAACTTCTTCGGCGGGAATTTCTTCTTCCCGGACGATTTCCGTTTCGGGCGTTTGTTCCTTTGCCGGCGCCTCGCGTTTATCATATTTTTGCTTTTCGTGTTCTTTCGACATTTGTCCTCACCTGTTGGTTATTATGCTCTCTAAAATTCTGCCGACGTTCTCAAGTACCGCGACGACTTTCTGATAGTCCATTCTTACCGGTCCTATAACGCCGTAAGTACCGAGCGGAGTTCCGTTCGCCGAATAGGTCGCGGTAACGAGCGAACATTCTTTTGGAATTTCATCGTAACCGTCCGAACCTATTTTGACGTTTATCTTTATGTGCCTGTCCTCGCCGACGAGCAGATTCATAACTTTATCTTTACTCGTTACGACCGACAGGAAGTCTTTGATTTTACCTACGTCCGCGTAGTCGGGATGTTCGAAAATCTTATCTTCACCCGCTATAACGACGTCTTCGCCGCTCGTTTCGACGTAGGTTTTAAGCGCTTCGATTACGTTGACGAAGATGTTTTTATAACCTAAAAAGTTATCTTCGACTTCGGGTTTCATATTGCAAATATCTTCGAAAGTCTTACCCCGGAACATATTGCAAAGCACTTTTTCTGCGTCGGACAACTGTTCGTCGGTCATATTTTCGGAAACGGTAATATAGTTATCTTTAAGCAATCTCAATTCGGTAACTATAATCACAAGCGCGCTGTCTTTGCGGAAACGAAAGAACTTTACGGACTCTATCTTTTCTTTTCCGTCTTTGTTCGGCATACCGACCGAAGTATAAGACGTAAGTTCGCTTATGACTTTCGTCGTATTCCGGATGACTTCTTCAAGATTGTCTGCCTTATCTAAAAAGATTTTCTTTATGTAATCGAGTTCTTTCGCGGTAAGTTTATCCTTTACCATAAGATCACTTACGTAAAGTTTATACGCTTCCGCCGACGGAACTCTGCCCGAAGACGTGTGCAGTTGCGTTAAGTAACCCAATTCTTCGAGAGCCGAAAGTTCATTTCGTATCGTAGCCGAAGACACGTTGTTCATGTGCTTTTCGGTAAGACTTTTACTCGATACCGGAACGGCGGTTTCTATGTAATCGTCGACCACGTATTGGAGTATCTTCTTTTTTCTGTCCGACAGTTCCACTTTTGGCACTCCTTTGTTTGAGGTGTTAGCACTCTAACGCTTAAAGTGCTAACTCGGCTATATTATATGCCCGGCTTGCAAGTTTGTCAACTGTTTTTTCGACGTTTTTGAAAAAAATTTTTAAGAATTTTCACGCGGTCGGTTTTTAGTCGATCACTCCGACGTTTTACCTCCGCGATTATCCCTTCCGACCGCGATAACGCCGTTCAACGCCGAATATACGTCGGATGAAAGCAATCTTTTTTCGACGAGTATACCACCGTCGTAAACGCAAAGCCACGCCTTGCTTTTCATTCCCGTTTTCGGGCGTACCTTTACGACGCTTTCGCCTTCGCTAAGTTCGTCGGTTTCGATTATTTCGGGGGCTTTCGGCTCGATATACCCGCTCACGGACGATTCGAGTTTATAACTCTTTCCGTTCGGTTTTCCGTATATTCTTACCCTTACCCTGTTGCCGTCGGCGTCGGCGACTATCGTTACGGGGTATTCGCGGGTGTTGACAAACCGTAAATCAGATAAGCCGTCGGACACCATCGCGTCAAACGACGGCGAAGTATACCCGACCGTAAGACTATGATTTCTTCTCGCCGTTATTCTCATATCCGCGAGAGCGGCGCACGCGTAAACGGTGGACGAAACCTGACAAACTCCCCCTCCGACTCCGTCGGTAAACCGTCCGCCCGTTATAATCGTGGCAGGCTTGAAGCCCCTCGCCTCCGTTCTTTCGCCTACCGTTTCGTTGAACGAAAATTCCCTGCCGGGTAAAATCGTTTTATATCCTATGAGCCTGCAGGCGAGCGCGATATTGTTTTTTCTTGCCGCGCCCGACGAATAGTAATTCGTTTCGAAAATCGACAATAGTTTCATTCGCGACTTCAATTCGGTCAGTTTGATTTCGGGTTTAAGTTCCGTAGTTGCGGCAGTAACAACCCTCTTGCCGTTTTGCAAAGCGTACGCGATGTCAGTCTTTAATTTATCCTTATCTATACACCTTCCGCAACTCTCTTTTGAAAAAATAAAGGGGTCTTCCGCATTGACGTCGGCCGTAAAATCGGCGTCTTTCGCCCGAACGAGCGTATCGGAATAAACGCCGTCGACTATTCCGTCAATCCCCTTTATATAATAGCCGTATTCGTTTTTATCGATTTCGGGATAGTTAAATTCGTAAGTCTTACCGAGCGCGTAAACGGTCAGAGCATAGTCGAATTCAGGCAACGGATAAGCAAAAACAACCGTTATTTTCATCAAAAAGGCGTAAAAAAATATTAAAAACCCCGTCGCAGACAAAGCGACGGGGAATATTCTTTTTTTTAACTTATTCGCTTCGTACACGAAATAAGTATGACTTTTTTTGGCGTTAAATATTCAATTCGACGATTTTGTTCTCTATTTTGACCTTACCCTCGTCTTTCAATTTGCGAAGTTCGCGCATCATCGCGCTTCTGTCGACGCAGATATAATCGGCGAGATCGGTAAGTTTCATATCGAGTTTGGTCTTTCCGCCGCCGTTTTTGCGGCATAAAAACTTAAAATAGCAAAGGAGTTTATCTCTCGTTGCCCGATTGCCCGTTATCTCCGTTCTTTCGCCTATCGCCGCTATTTTGTTACCCATAGCGGTGATGGCGTTTACGAGAAGTTTATGCCTGTATCCGCACTCGCCGTCACAACGCTTTATAAGGTCGTCGAAAACGAACGTTACCGTACGGCACTCTGTATCGGCGACTACGGAAATATCGTCGTCCGTCCTCGTTCCGTACGAAACGGAATTACCGAAAATACTGCCTTTCGTAAGCCTTTCGAGCAAAATACGATTGCCGTCGGCGTCGATTTTGACCACGCTCGCGACTCCGTCGCAAAGTATGGAAAGTTCTTTGATTTCGGCGTCGTAACGATACACGAACGCGCCCCGTCTGAATTTACCTTCGCGGGGTTTCATGCTTTGAAGAAGCCTGAAATATTCTTCGTCCGAAAGACCGTCGAACAGCGTACATTCGATGCGTTTCATAGTCGGTTCAGTTTACGCCTTCTTCTTTTTTGGACTCGATCTGCGCGTTATCCGAATTGATTATCGGAAGAATGTACGGCGGAATATTGCAGTTCGCCGTCATCGAAGCGACCGCCGCGCGGACGAACGGATACAAAGTATCCATGGTTTCGGAGGCGAGTTCGGCTTCGGTAGCGTCTTTAAGCACGTTGAAAGTGCCGAACGCGTTTACCGTAAGGTCGAACGGAACGGGCGAAGAAATATCTTCGTTTATTCTGACCGAAAGATTGACGAACAAAGTATTCTGATTTCTGCCCATCTTACATTCGATTTTCGGGTTGATGCGGAATTTCGTTCCGGGCTGAATCCCTTCTTTGAACTTAAATTCTACGTTGTTTATTCTGTAAGTAATCAACGCAACGTGTTTTTCCATTTTTATATCTCCTTTTATCGTTAAAGTTTTTTATTTATTGAGAATTTCAAAAAGATTGTCTTTATAACTCATAAGCGATTTTTCGATTATCGCTATCGCGTTTTCCCTGCCGCACACGGTATTGACCGCAGTATTCTTTCCTTCGAGTTGCTTATAAACCGAGAAGAAATGCTGCATTTCGTCGAATACGTGTTTGGGAAGGTCCGCTATCGTCTTATACGAATTATAGTTCGGATCGGTAAACGGTATGGCGATTATCTTTTCGTCATTCTTGCCGTTATCGTTCATCGTTATAACGCCTATCGGATAGACTTTTACGAGCGAAAGCGGCAGAAGACTTTCGGAGCAAAGCACCAGAACGTCGAGCGGGTCGCCGTCGTCCGCTAAAGTGTGCGGTATAAAACCGTAGTTCGCGGGATAATGCGTAGACGTATATAAAATACGATCGAGTATCAGAAGCCCCGTCTTTTTATCGAGTTCGTACTTTTGTTTACTGCCCTTCGGAATTTCGATTACCGCGATGAATTCGTCGGGAGTTATCCGTTTAGGGTCTATATCGTGCCAAATATTCATAAGTAGTCGCAACCTCTGCAGATAGCATATCATTATTAGTTGCATTTGTCAATTGTTTTCGTCTTTGAAACTCTTATACCTGCAATAAAAAAATTTTCGTTTATGTACGTAAAAAACTTTACTTTTCGTGAAAATTAGTCTATAATGGGTAAGCCGAACGGAAAGAGAACAAAATTTATCTGGGTGTAGCGCAGTTTGGTAGCGCGCTTGAATGGGGTTCAAGAGGCCGGAAGTTCAAATCTTCTCACTCAGACCAAAAAAACAGTCGTAAGCAATTACGGCTGTTTTTATTTTACGGTCTTATTTATTATCTCGTAATAATCGCCGCTCCTTACAAATCTTCTCACTCAGACCAAAAAACAGTCGTAAGCAATTACGACTGTTTTTATTTTCTCTTTCGGAGAAGTTTTCCTTCCGCAATCATAACATTTTCCGTAAAATATTTATCGTTTCGCGTCGGGAACTTCAAATACAAGTATGGCTTTTGCAGAAAGAGTAACGGAAAACGTTATAAGTTTCCAACCTTGTTCGGCATATTCGTTTGCCGCCTTTTCTACTTCTTCCGCCATTTTCTCGGCGCGCGGGTTGTATTTTAATACGACCGTTTTATATTTTATATCGACACCTCCGCATTTTTCTTAAATTATACGGCTTTTTCGTATGCCAGACATAGTTATCATTTCTTTTCGGTATTATTACTATCGACTTCCGAGTGCAATTGCTTTTCGATCGCCGACTGTTTGGCGAGAACGGCATTAAGTTTATCGTACAACGACTCAATCATAATTTCGGTTTTCAGATTGACTTTATAGTCGTTTTCGGCTCTTCTGCGGTCTTTTTCTTCCTGACGGTTTTGACTCATCATAATGAGCGGCGCCTGAATAGCCGCCACGCATGACAATACCAGATTAAGCAGTATAAACGGGTACGGATCGAACGCCTTAGACGCCATTATGATATTTACGACCATCCAAAGAACGAGAGCGCCGGTAAAGGAAAAAATGAACGCCCAACTGCCTGCAAATTTGGCAATAGCGTCTGCGGCACGTTGTCCCAAAGTATATTTTTTCTCGCTTTCCGGGCGTACCGAAATCTTGCGGTCTGCAAGCAGATTAAGAACTTCTTCGTCGCTCATATCCTGACGAATATCGTCAAGTACGTCTTTTAACAATTTTCTGTTTTCTTTCATAATACGCGTTCCTCCTTCGTTTGGATACATATTATTCTTGTATAAAAGTTATTCAGCCCATGGTTACGAGGACTTCGGCGGTAGGAGCGTCGGAAACGACTAAACCGTTTTCGATTTTTCCGTTTTTGACGATAATATTCTTTACGCTGCCGCCCTTGCCCGCTTTATTGTCTATCTTTATAACGTAGTTAGTGCCGCGGAATTTACGCCTTACTGTGATTTCTTTCCACTCGTTGGGGATACACGGCGAAATTTCAAGCCCGTTATAACGCGGCTTTACGCCGAAGATATACTGCATACAGGCAACCACCATCCAGGCAGCCGTACCCGAAAGCCACGATACGCCCGCCTGACCTGCCGAAAGAGCCTGCGGTCCGCGTATGTTGGAAGCGTAAACGTAGGGTTCGGCGTTATAGAGTTCGACGCCGAATTTTCCGACGATTTCATCTGGAATAAGTTCTTTATATATTCTGTAAGCCTCTTCTGTTTCGCCGAGCATACATTCCGCGATAATCGCCCACGCATTGGCGTGGCAGAACACTCCGCCGTTTTCGCCGATACCCGGTTGAGCGAAAGTAAGTTCGTTTTCTTTGCTCGGATAATTGCGTTGAAGAGGCGGGGCGAGTTTAAGAAGCCCGTAACCGCAATCGAGTTTATCGACTGCCGTCTTCATCGCGATTTTGCCTTTTTCTTTACCCGAAATACCGGACATTACCGCCCAACTCTGCGAATTTATCCATATTTCGGCGCATTTATCCCCGTTTTTGCCGAGTTTCATGCCCTCGTCGGTAACAGCCCTGACGTAACGGTCTTTATCCCAGAATTCGTCGTTTAGTATTTTCGTCTGTTCTTCGATAACTTTATCGTACTTCGAATAATCTCTGCCCGTAATTTCGCATATTTCTTTCATATTTCTGCAAGCAAGCACGAGCATCTGCGACACGAATACGCTTTCGCCTTTGCCTTTTTTGCATACGTTGGAAAGCATATCGTTCCAGTCGGAGCCGAGCATAAGCGGAATTCCGTCTTTGCCGATATGCGCAAGCGTATAATCTATCGATTTTTCGAGATGTTCGAAAACCGTACCTTTGCCGCCGTCGTAGTATTCCACTTCGTCGTTCAATACGTCCGTTTTACCTTCTTCGCAGATAATCTGATAAACGGTGTACACCATCCAGAGGTGATTATCGCTTCTGTCGCTGACGATCGGTTCTCTTTTTTCTATCGGGTAAAAATAATGATTGGTCTTTCCGCAATTATATTGCTGAGTCATTATGAGTTTGATTTTTTCTTTCGCAAGATCTATATCGCTGTGAATAACGCCTAAAACGTCCTGCGAAGCGTCCCTCACGCCTACGCCCCTTACCGTACCCGTAGCGTAATATGAAATTTCTCTGCAAACGTAGAAATTAACGAGAGCCTGTAACTTATTCCAGACGTTTATCATTCTCTGCGCGCCGTCGTCGGGAATATCGACCGAGAATACGTCTAGGCGGTCGCGCCAGGATTTTTCGAGGTCGGCAAAGGCTTTTTCGACGTAATTTTCGCTGCGGAGTTTATCTGTCGTTTCTTTTAAGTCTTCGTTCGGCTTCAACGCGCCGAGGAAAATATCGAGCGTATCGGCTTTATTCGCCTGAAGATCGAGTTCGAAAGACATTGAAAACATCGCTTCGCCGCCCCTCAATTCGTCGTTCGGAAGCCTTCCGTTTTCGACGGCGATCGGATTTTTAAGATCTCGATAGTTGCCCGTAAAACTCTTTCTTACGCCGCTGTACGAAGAGGATTTTTTGTTCGAACAAAAATAGACGAAAGGAGTTTCGTCGGGGCGAGCCTGCATATCGACGAAATATTCGTAGACGAGAGCGTCGTTTTCTTCGTTATACAGAATATTATTGCTGTTTTTGCAATAGCACTGCCATTGCACTTCGCGTAAGTACTCCATTAAGCCCATTTCGTGACAGGCGAAAAGAGTGAGTTTTCTTTTACGATCGGAAAGGAGTTTTACGTCGTAACAAAGTACGTTGTCTTTGCCGATAAACGCTCTGACTTCGACTTTAAGTCCGTCTTTTTCGGCGAAAAATTTAGTGTAACCGAGTCCGTGGCGAGATTGCCATTTATCGGGCTTATTGTCGCAAGGTATAATAGTAGGATTCCAGACCTCGCCGGTCGATTCGTCTTTGATATAAACGAACAAACCGTTTACGTCTACGGGAAGATTGTAGAAATTATATCTGCCTATACGCCAGATTTCTGGCGATTTATACCAACTTAAATTGCCGCCCGACTGCGACATCATAGTGAAGAGTTCGCCGTTGAAAAGATAGTTCATCCAGGGCGAAGGGGTATCGTGGCGGTTGAAGACGACTTCTTTATTCGCGTCGTCGAAAAAATAATAATCTTGTTTAATCATGGTTAAGATTATAAATCATATTACGTTTTTTTGCAAGCGTAAAACGAGAAAAAAACTACGCCGCGTAAAAATTTACGCGGCGGAAATATATCTTATTAAATTGTAATTACAATCGTCGTCCGTATTCGTTTTGCCGTTTCGGCTACGACTTCGTTTTTATTTCCGTTAGTCTGTCAGATGTGAATCGCGCCGATTGTCTGAATTATAGTTATATGCTGCATCGGAGTTCTCCTTTTATCCTACGATTTTCTAATCCTCAAAGTCAAGTATTTCACGCACATTATAATCGCACCTCCTTTGAGTGATTTTTAGTTTTTCAGTACATCGGTTTAACTCCTTTGCGTTTCCGCTTTTCCTGGCTTAATTATACCACGAAAAACGAAAAAGTCAATACCTTTCGGAGTTTTTTCACATTGTGAAATTTTTCCCGTAAGTATTGACAAACGCAAACTTTTATGTTATGATTAATAGGTCGGCGGCGGGAAGAAATTTTTCTTCCCGCCGCCGACTTTTTGTTACGATTATTTATTATCGCAATATATGCTCCGCGGAAAACCACCCTTCCGGGAGTATGCTCTCCCGTTGAAGCGGGAGAGGTGGCGTGCGTAGCGCGACGAAGAGGGGGCGACCTGCCTAGGGGGCTTCACTACGTTCAGAATGACACTTTTTTAATCTGTCATCGCGAGCGTAAGAGTGGCGATCCCCGCAATAATGGTCGGAGTGGCTGTAGTTATTCGTTATTTCTTTTCGGCGATGCGACGTTTGCAAAGTTCGATAAAGTCTTCGATCTTCATCTTTCCGATATCTCCCTGCGCCCTGTCGCGGACGGCAACTTCGCCCGAAGCCGCTTCCTGCTCGCCGATAACGAGCATGTAAGGAATACGCTCTAACTGCGCGTCGCGAATCTTCTTGCCGATCTTTTCGCTTCTTACGTCTTTATCGGGGCGAAGTCCCGCGTCGAATAACTTTTTATAAACTTCTTCGGCGTACGCCTCGCTCTTTTCGGACACGTTCATGACTCGCATCTGTACGGGCGAAAGCCAAAGCGGGAATTTACCCTCGTAATGCTCTATCAAAATGCCGATAAACCGCTCTATCGAGCCGAATACCACGCGGTGAATCATTATCGGTCTGTGCTTCTCGCCGTCTTCGCCGACGTATTCCGCTTCGAATCTTTGCGGAAGTTGGAAGTCGAGTTGAATAGTTCCGCACTGCCACGTTCTGCCGATAGAATCGGTAAGGTGAAAATCGATCTTCGGACCGTAAAACGCGCCGTCGCCCTCGTTGACTACGTATTTGAGATGCAATTCGTCCAAAGCCTCTTTAAGCGCGTCGGTCGCCTGTTCCCAGTCTTCGTCGCTGCCCATGCTGTCTTCCGGGCGGGTGGAAAGTTCGACGTGATACTTAAAGCCGAACATAGAATATACTTCGTCGATAAGTCTTACAACGCCTTTGATTTCGGAAGTGATCTGCGAAGGCGTCATGAAGATATGAGCGTCGTCCTGCGTGAAGCATCTTACTCTCATCAATCCGTGAAGTTGACCCGATTTTTCGTGTCTGTGCACCAGACCGAGTTCGCCGATACGCAAAGGCAAATCTTTATAACTATGCGGTTCGAGTTTATAAACGAGCATACCACCCGGACAGTTCATCGGCTTGATAGCGCAATCTTCGCCGTCGATTTTGGTGGTATACATATTTTCTTTGTAATGATCCCAGTGCCCCGAAGTTTCCCAAAGACTACGGTTAAGAATTATAGGAGTGGAAACTTCGACGTAACCCTCTCTGCGGTGAATCTGACGCCAGTAATCTATAAGAGTGTTACGGAGCGTCATTCCGTTGGGAAGGAAAAACGGGAAACCTTTGCCCTCGTTCAAAAGAGCGAAGAGTTTAAGTTCTTTGCCGAGTTTGGTATGGTCGCGCTTTTTGGCTTCTTCGAGCATGGTAAAGTACGCGTCCATATCCGCTTTTTTGATAAACGCCGTGCCGTAGATACGGGTAAGCATTTTATTTTTCTCGTTTCCGCGCCAGTACGCGCCCGCAAGAGTGGTGAGTTTGAAGGCCTTTATAAGCCCCGTGCTCGGAAGATGCGGCCCTCTGCATAAATCGGTAAAATCGCCCTGTTTATAGAAAGAAATGACAGAATCTTCGGGCAAGTCGTTGATAAGTTCGACTTTATAAGGCTCTTTGTATTTGGTCATAAGTTTTATCGCGTCTTCTCTCGGAAGTTCGAAACGCTCTATCGGGAAGTTACCCTTTATTATCTTTTTCATCTCTTCTTCTATCTTGGCAAGATCGTCCTGCGTGATAGGAGTTTTGAAATCTACGTCGTAATAAAACCCGTTTTCCACAGTCGGACCTATAGCCAGCGCGCAGGTAGGATAAATGTGTTTAATCGCCTGCGCAAGTACGTGCGCGCAGGTATGACGATAGATGTTAAGACCTTCGGGGTCTTTAAGGGTTATAATCGTAACTTCCGCATCTTCGTTTATAACCTGCGAAAGATCTGCGAGATGACCGTTCACCTTGCCTGCAATCGCGTTGCGTTTAAGCCCTTCGCTTATAGCGCCGGCAACGCCCGCAACCGTAGTTCCTTCGGCAAGTTCGAGAATGCTTCCGTCGGTAAGTTTGATTTTCATAATATTTCCTCCGTTTTTTACCTTTATAAAAATAAAAACGCCCCTGCAAAAATTGCAAGGACGAAATTTGTTATTCCGCGGTTCCACCTTAATTGTCGCCGAAAAGCGACCGCTTTATCGTCACTTGAAGCGGACGAATGCTTCGCGCTCCGCAAGCGGTTTCGCATATCTACCCGTAACCCCGGTGTCTTCCAGCCAAAGGACACCCTCTCTCGTGGTTCGTGATAAACGCTACTTGTCTTACTCAACGCCCAGATTGTAACTTCATTATAGCCTATCGAAAAAATTTGTCAACTCTTTTTAGACCTATTTATCTATTTATCGAAATTTTTGTATTTTCGATTAACGATAAAACGAGATTTCTTACCGATCGCTCGTTTCGGGCCGACGATTCGGATTATCGGGCGCGCCGTAGATCAGTTCCGCGAGCCGCTCTTTTTTGTCGTCAAAAAAACGTTATTTCTGATTATAATACTTCAACAGACTTTTCAGCACCCGAATTTGTTTATCCATAGCCTTTCCGTCGTCGGTTTCTTTAACGAGTATGCGCTTGTCGTATTTTTTAAGCAACCTGTTTGAACTTTTCAGATCGGAATTACCTCTGAATACGCCGTCGACCGAGAACCCAGGCTCGTGGCTCACGAGATACAAACCTTCCGAATTGCTTATAAGCGTATAACCGCCTATCCCCGTTTTTAGGCTGTACGCCTTAGATAACCCTCCGTCTATCGTTATATGCCGACAATTCCCGCTTTCGGGCATTTCGCCGTCTTTTACGCGAACGGGCTTATGCCCGTTTACTATTACGGCGTACTTTCCGTTCGCCCCGAATTCGTTTAATACCTTAAGGCAGTATTCTTCCGTCTTTACGAAGTTATAATACGGATCTTCTTTTTCGCACAACGAGCCGCCGAAATATTTTTCGTAGGTACGCATTTTATCGCGGCCGAAGAGCGGCGATTTTTTTCCGCACCATAAATACCAGGTATAATCTACGGCGTATTTATCGCCGCGCGCGGCGTTTTTAACGACGGCGTTAAGTTTATCGTATAATTTTTTCCCGGAGTATTTTTCGTTACCGACGGGAACAAGCGAAAATTCCCCGTTTTCTTCCGTCGGCACGCATCCGTGCATAATTAAATTTCCGTTGAAAACTTTATACAGGCTCCCCTTTCTCAACAGAAAATCTACGTGCTCCGACAATCGCCTGCTTGACGAAAACTCACCTATAAGATAATTAACGAGTTCTTTCTCCTTGTCAGTCAGCCCGTCGTTTTCAAAAAGAATTCTGTCGTCCATCTCGAATTCGCCATGATTTCTTATGAGTTCGTTTTCGAGTTTTAATTGCAAAACGGTAACCGCTTTGGTCATCTTGCGTAAAACGGCGTTGCGTTCGAGTTCGCTTTCCGTGCCGTAAAGATCGGATATGACGAATTTCTCGCAATCGTCGTCGGCGTATTCTTCCAACGCAAAACTCATTAAGGGGCGCAGATTTATTCCGTAGTTTTCAATAACCTGCAAATTGCGGTAAAGACAATTTATACGCAGCAGATTACATATAAGAGCCGCGTTACCGAAAGACGCGCCCATCCAGAGTATATCGTGATTGCCCCACTCTATATCCAGCGAATGATAAGCGGCAAGTTTATCTATAATTTTCGGCGCGCCGTTGCCGCGGTCGTATATATCCCCTACCACGTGCAACCTGTCTATTGCCAGTCGTTGAATTAAATAACTCATACGAATTATAAAGTTTTCCGCATTGCCGAGTTCTATAATTTCGCGAATGATGCCGTTATAATATTTCGCCTTGGATATGCTGTGATACGGCATATTTATAAGTTCGTCGATTATATAGCGATATTCCGTCGGAATGGCTTTTCGCACTTTCGAACGGGTATATTTTGCCGTAGTAAGTTTTATGACTTCGATTAAACGCCTTAAAATTTCCGCGTAAAAAGCAGACGTTTTTTCCTTTTCGGGGGTACGCGACAAATACTCTTCGGGATAATAAATAAGCGCTGCGAGTTTGTTTTTTTCGTCCTCGGACACGCTTTTACCCAACGCAAGGTCTATCTTCGTGCGGATAACCCCCGAAGCGTTCCTTAATATATGTAAAAATATTTCCGATTCGCCGTGTAAATCGCTTAAAAAATGTTCCGTACCCTTCGGCAGCCCCTGAATGGCTTTTAAGTTGATGATTTCAGTCATAACTGCCTGCGGCGTCGCAAATTGCTTTGATAAAAGTTCAAACTCTCCCTGTTTCATTTACCTCTTCCGACAATCTCCGATCATACTTTATATAGATTATACATTAAAACGCCGTTCATGTCAACCCACAACGTTATAATATATAAAATTTCTAAAATAATATATAAATATCGCCCTTTGTTTATCGGGGCGGAATTTGAAATTTATATTACGCGCGCGGCGTTCCGTAAAGATTACCGAAAACAGCCCGTGCGCGTATCGCCCGGGCTATTATCGTTGTTTTATGCAGACGGATTGTTAAAGGATCATTTTTCGCCCGATTTCGCTCGTATAAACATCCGTAACACCTTTTTCGCGCATAAGGTCGCGGATATGCAACGACGAATCAAAATTCAAATTCCGACCATGATATAAAAATAAAACCTTACCCGATTCGGGTAAGGTTTTATCTGGTGCACCATAAGGAATTCGAATCCCTAACCTTCGGTTCCGTAGACCGACGCTCTATCCAATTGCGCTAATGGTGCGTACTTCAAAAAAGCCTTATAAGTATAAAACTTTTCTTTTCCTTTGTCAAACGTTTAACCGTCGTTACATAATGTTTTTTATTTTTCTTCGGTTTCGTCAGGCTCCGTTTCTTTATTTTTGCGCTCTTCTTTAATTTCCGACTTCTTTTTATAGGTGAATTTCTTCTCTTCGCCCCTTACGAGTCTGCCGATGTTCGCCCGATGTAAAAATATTACCGCCAGACCGACGAACGCGCAAAGCCCTGCCTTATACCAGGTAAACGGAACGTATCTGCCGAACACTATCATATACGAACTTACTCCGAACGCGGCAAACAATATTCCTGCGACGATAAGAGCGATTGCCGCCGATATAGACGATACCGACACGATTTTGCTTATAAAAAACGCTATAAAGAAAACCGCTACGGCGATTAAAAATATCTTCCAGTCTATCATAAGCGCGATCGCCGCGCCTACCGTAACGCATTTACCGCCTTTGAAGCCGAAATAAAGCGGGTAAGCGTGTCCGACGAAGCAACCCATGCCCGCCAGCACGTAAGCGAGTTCGTAATGCTCGAAACCGCTGTATAACAAATGAATCAACAGCGGAATAAGCATAGAAACGACCGCTTTAAGAAAATCGCCAACCAGCGTCAGAATACCGCCCGTCAAGCCGTATACGCGCGCCATATTGGTCGCGCCGGCGTTATGGCTGCCGTAGTTTCTTACGTCGCCTTTATATATGAGTTTAGATAGCAACACCGACATGCTGATCGAGCCGATCAGGTAGCCGATTACCGTGCTTAACACTACTAAAAATATATCCAAATACGTTTACCTCGAATACCGTTTAATTTTACGATTTTGAACGGATAATGTCAACCGTTTTTCGCTTTAACGTTCTTCTTTTCGTCGTTAAAATAATTATCAAGATCGCCGTTCAGGTCTTTTTTATTATGTAAACCGAAGAAGAAATTGAATTTTTCTTTAATTTCCTGCGCCTTTTTAGCCGCCGAAAGTTTGAACGCCTCGTATTTTACGACGATCTGCTTATCTTTCGCCCACTTTCTTACTTTTGCAACGACTTTGAACGAATAGCAGATGTCGACTATAAACACGCCGAAATACAGCCCTACGCCGAACGAAAACCACGGGTTTTCACCCAACCACAAAGCCGCGTCGACGAAAAATTTATGAAGAAACAGATAATACACCGCTCCTATTATTCCCCAGAAAAGAGTAAATAACGGGCATATTATACCCTGGATATTACCCCATCTGTCGGAATAATCCCAAAGTTTGACGTTCAGACCTTTAATAAAGATAAGTCCCGTGATATATTCGACGAAAGTCATGGCGAAAGTGATTATCGCGATGACGAAAACCGCTCTCCACACGGGCGAAGCGATAAACGAATAATTAAAAGACGAGATAAAAAACAGGCAGACCGTGCCGACGCCGTAAAGCGGCAGGCAAGGTCCGGTCAGAAATCCCGGATTTATCCATTTTTTATGGACTATTCTTCTGAAAACGAGTTCGATAAAATAGCCGAGTGTTCCGCCTAAAATGAAAATAAGCGAATAAATTATCAGATAAGCCATAAGTTACTCCTTATTATTTACTTATCGTACGGAATCAAACCGCGTCGGAAGCGTTTTCGGCGTTCTGCGCCAAAGCGAGCATAAGTTTGATTCTGTTATCCTGATTGACCTTTGACGCGCCCGCGTCGTAATCGACCGCCACGATATTCATATCGGGGTTACGGTCTTTAAGCGGCTTCATCATGCCTTTTCCGCAAATATGGTTAGGCAGACAGCCGAACGGTTGAGCGCAGATTACGTTTTTGACTCCCCTTTCTTTGAGTTCGAGCATTTCGGCGGTCAGAAGCCACCCCTCGCCCATTTTTACGCCCGTATCTATATAACCATCTACGAGTTTTACTATTTCGTCGAAAGGCGTCGGGGCATCGAACACTTCGTAACTCTTTATCACGCCTATAAAACGCCTTTGCTTGGCGAGCAGAAATTTATAAAGGAAGGTAAACACGGGCAACATTTTACGGTTAAGCCCGAAGAGTTTACAGTCGGTGATTTTAGCGTAAACGGTGTATATAAAGAAGTCCATAAGTCCAGGAACGACGGGCTCCGCGCCTTCTTTCAGAAGCAATTCTTCGAGCCCGTTATTGCCCAGCGCGGAAAACTTGACGTATATCTCGCCGACCACGCCTACGCGTACTTTATTCGTCTTATCGACGGGTATTTGCTTAAATCTTCCGAGAATTTTTTTACAATGCTTTTCGACTTCCTTAAAAGAAAGTTTCATACGTTTTACGGCTTTGCCGAGTTCTTCGGTCATCTCGTCCGCAATGCGTTTCGTTTCCCCTTTATTCTTCTCGTAAGGCTCGACCTGATTTTTCAGCGACAAAAGCAGATCTCCGTAAAAAACGCAATAAAACATCTTTATCGCAAGCGACGGCGTAATCCTGAAACCGGGGTGCTTTTCGAGCCCGTTAAGACTTACGGAGATTACGGGGACGAATCCGAACCCCGCTTTTTTCAACGCTTTGCGAAGCAGAGATATATAGTTGGACGCTCTGCACCCGCCGCCCGTCTGAAAGTAGATAAGCGCGGTTTTATGCACGTCGTACCTGCCGCTTTGAAGCGCGTCTATAAACTGACCTATGACTAAAATCGCGGGATAGCAAGTGTCGTTATGAACGTATTTAAGTCCCGTTTCGGCTATCTTTTTGCCGTGCGTGGACAACACGTCTGCGTCGTAACCCTCGGATTTAAGATACTCGGCGATTATCTTGAAGTGCATCGGAAGCATTTCCGGCACGAGTATTTTATAGGTTTTTTTCATTTCCTTGGTGAAAGGAATATAATTGAGTTGCTTTTTCATTGCTTATTTTCCCTCTCCTCGATCGCTCCGAGCAGACTGCGAAGTCTTATTTTTACGCTGCCCAGATTCGTGATTTCGTCGATTTTGAGTTGCGTATAAATTTTATCGGCGTTTTCGAGTATACGCCTTACTTCGTCGGTAGTAATTGCGTCCACGCCGCAACCGAACGAAACGAGTTGACAGAGTTCCACGTCTTTATTTTCCGCAACGAAATACGCCGCTTTATAAAGCCGAGAATGATAGGTCCATTGATTGAGCACGTCGATTTCGGCGTTTTTATTTTTTGCCAGGTCGCAAACGGAATCCTCGCTTACCACTACGAATCCGAGCGATCTTGCAAGACGGTCTATGCCGTGGCAGATCTCCTCGTCGATATGATAGGGTCTGCCCGCAAGAACGAGTACTTTTTTACCGTTTGCGCGCGCGAAATTCAAGGCTTTTACGCCTTCTTCGGCAACGAATTTACGGTAAGCGTCGAGTTGCTTAAACCCCTTTTCGACCGCTTTGGATATTTGCGAATACGTGAAATCGAATTTCTTACCGAAAATTTCTTTCAGTTCGATTTTAAGTTGTTTTTTGTCGTTGATATTGAGGTACGGATACCAGAAATCGACCTTTTCGAGCGCATCTACGTTGCCCTTTAACAGTTCGGAATAATACGCCACGACGGGGCAATTATAGTGATTGTCGGCGTCTTCGTCGATATTATACGGCAGGCAGGGATAGAACACTCCGTCAACGCCGTCGTCGATAAGTTTGATTACGTGCCCGTGCATGAGTTTCGCCGGATAGCAAGCCGTGTCGGAAGGGATGGTAAACTGACCGAGTTCATATATTCTCTTGCTGGACACAGGCGAGAACACGACGTCAAAACCGAGAGCCGAGAATATACCGTGCCAGAGCGGCGCGAGTTCGTAAGTCCCCAGCCCCAACGGCAACCCCATTTTATATCCGCAGTTTTTTCTGTCTTCCGCAAGGCGTTTAAGATACGCCCGTTTTGATTCATAAACGTCGGGATAATCGACGTATAGCGAGGTTTTGCCCGTCGGACGATCGCAGTTGTTGCCGGATATGAAAGTCTTTCCGTCGGAAAATTTGTTGACGGTAAGTCGGCAACGATTAGTGCAACCGCCGCAGGTCGTAGCCTTGGTTTCGACCGAGAAATTTTTGAGTTCTTCTACGCCGGCAAGCGTACTCTTCGTTTTGCCGATCACTTTCAGAGCCGCTCCGTACGCGCCCATAAGCCCCGCCACGTCGGGACGGATGACTTCCGCGCCGACCTCGCGTTCAAACGCGCGAAGCACGGCGTCGTTATAAAAAGTACCGCCCTGAACGACTATTTTTTTGCCGAGTTCGTCGGCGGAATTTACCCTGATGACCTTATACAAAGCGTTTTTGACGACGCTTAAAGCAAGCCCCGCAGAAATATCTTCGACGGTAGCGCCGTCTTTTTGCGCCTGTTTGACCGACGAGTTCATAAAAACGGTGCAGCGGCTGCCCAGATTTACGGGGCGGGCGGCGAAAAGTCCGATTTTTGCAAACTCTTCCGCCGTATAACCGAGAGCCTTGGCGAAAGTTTCTAAAAACGAGCCGCAACCCGACGAACACGCTTCGTTGAGCATAACCGCGTCTATCACACCGTTTCTTATCTTGAAGCACTTGATGTCCTGTCCGCCAACGTCGAGTATAAATTCGACTTCGGGACAGAAATATTTGGCGGCGGTATAGTGAGCGATGGTTTCTACCACGCCTTCGTCAACAGAAAAGGCGTTTTTTACGAGTTCTTCGCCGTAACCCGTAACCGCGCTGCCGCAGATTTCGGCTTCGCTGCTTAAAAGCGAATAAAGTTCGAGCAATTTTTCTTTGACGACCGCCAGAGGCTCGCCTTTGTTCGCGCCGTAATACGTATATAAAAGTTGCTTGTCTTCGCCTACGGCGCACAACTTGGTGGTCGTGCTTCCGCAATCGATACCGACGTAAACTTTGCCCTTATAAGTCTTTATATCTCCCCTTTTTACCGAATACGCAGACTGCCTTTTTATAAACTCGTCGTATTCTTCGCGGGTTTTGAATAACGGAGCGGTAACGTCGCCGACGACGCCGTCGCCGCACTTTTCTATCGCCGAGAGAAGATCGGATAATTTAGTCTGTTCAGCCGCTTTTCCGGCGTAATAAGCCGCGCCGAGCGCGACCGCATAACGGGCGTATTCGGGGAAAATCGCGTTTTCGTCGGAAAGTTTAAGCGTTTCTTTGAACGCCTTTTGAAGCCCTTTAAGATAGAAAAGCGGACCTCCGAGAAAAAGCACTTTCCCGTCTATCTTTTTACCTCTCGCAAGCCCAGCGATCGTCTGCGTAACGACCGCTTTATAAATACTCGCCGCGACGTCTTCTTTTCTCGCGCCCTGATTAAGTAGCGGCTGTATATCCGACTTTGCGAAAACTCCGCAACGGGAAGCGATCGGATAAGCTTTTTCGGCTTTAAGCGACAATTTATCGAGTTCGTCCGCCGAAACGTTCAGAAGAGTAGCCATCTGGTCGATAAACGCGCCGGTCCCCCCCGCGCAAGTGCCGTTCATACGCTCGTCAAGACCGCCGTTTTTGTCGATGAAAATCATCTTGGCGTCTTCGCCGCCGAGTTCGATGACGCAATTTACGCCTTTTTCTTTATACTTTACGACTTCGCCCTCGGCGTAGACTTCCTGCACGAAAGCAACGCCCGCTTCGGAAGCAAGCCCCAGCGCAGCCGAACCCGAAAGAGCGGCTTTTACGGTTATATCTCCCTTTTCTTTAAGCAAATCTCCGAGCATAGCCACGGTCTTTTCTCTTACGGCGGAATTATGCCTTTCGTATCTCTCGTACAGAACGTTTTCACCGTCTGTAAGTACGACCTTCGCCGTCGTCGAGCCTATATCTATACCTAAATCGTAAATCTTTTCGTTAGTCATATCGTAACGTATTTTATCACAATGACGAAAATAAATCAATCTTTCGTGCCGTTTGCCCGAACAATTAATTTATTTTTCATACATATTTACCGAAACGATAATTTTTTTTAGTAAAAACGCTTGCGAAATCGGAATAAAAATATTAAAATATGCGCGTATGAAAAAGATACGCGCTTTTTTTGATAAATTGACCCGTCCTATAGATTTGACGGCAGGCGTTCCGTGGAAGGTTTTGCTTCGCTACGGCGCGCCCATAATGCTCTCGTACTTCCTGCAACAAATCTACGTCCTGACGGACGCGATTATTTGCGGGCAGGTTTTATCCGCCGAACAGGTCGCCGGAGTAAACGACACCTTTCCCCTCACCTTTTTCTTTTTGCAATTCGCTTTCGGTTGCACCGCCGGTTTCGGAGTTATAACCGCCAAATGCGTGGGAGCGGGCGACGAAAAAGGAGCAAGACAATCGTTCGTTTCGCAAATATATCTTTCCGTCGTGATTTCCGTCTTTCTGACGGTTGTATCGATTTGCCTTTTGCCTGCTCTGCTCGGAATAATCAACGTTACGACGGCAAATAAAGTCGTCTACGATTCGGCGTATATTTATTGCCTTATCATTTTCGCCGGGATAATCACGCAGATGGGCTACAACTGCATTTGCGGAATACTTCGTTCTTACGGCGACTCCGTTACCCCTCTTATATTCCTTGCGATTTCGACGGCGTTGAACGTCGGTCTGGACGTATTGTTTTTATCCGTATTCGAAATGGGCCCCGCGGGAGCGGCTTTGGCTACGGTAATAACGCAGGCGCTCAGCGTAATCGGATGCTTCGTATTTACGCAAATAAAATACCCGTCTTTAAGGCTCAAAAAAGAAGATTTCAAATCGGGGTTAAAATCGCTTTGGGCGCACCTTAAACAAGGTCTGCCGCTCGGCTTACAATTTTCGATACTTGCGATAGGCGTTATCATTATGCAAAGCGTCATCGTTAAATTCGACATCAAACCCGACGGAATAATGGTTGCGGGAACGCCCGCCCAGAACGGATTCGGAGCGGCAAGCAAACTATTCAACTTTTTGATTTCGTTCTATAACGGACTCGGAGCGGCAATTCTCGGTTTCAACGCCCAGAATTACGGCAAAGGCAATTTCGACAATATCAGAAAAGGCGTTTTGCAGTCGCTCGTTTTGGTCGTTATATTATACGTTATCTGTCTTATATCCGCGCTTTTGCTAAGTATAAACGGCGCGTATCAATACGTGTTTATGAGTAAAGACAAGATAAACGCCGACACTATACGTTTCGGTAACGACTACGTTTTAGTCGCCTTTATCCCCTACTTTATATTAGGATTTTTAATCGTTATAAGGAGCGCGGTTCAGGGCGTTTGCAAAGCGGGATACGTTTTAGGCGCAGGCATTGCCGAATTGATTGCCCGTTCGTGTATATGCGCATTTTTGCCGATTATAATAAACGGCGGAGAAATCAACGCTTCGGCGTCGAGATGGGCGTATATAGCGACGTGCGCGGGCGACCCCGGCGCATGGTTGTTCGCCTCGTTATTGTTACTTATACCCTTATTCAAAAACATACTCGCAAAAAAATATTGATTTTGATACGTAAGGTTATATAAAGTTACTGCCCGCGGGGTGATATAATCACCCCGCGGGCAGATTTTATTTTCGCTTAATCTTCAAGACCTATAAGATAATCAGCCGTAACGTTAAAATAGACGGCTATCGATTTCAAATACGAAATTTTAGGCTCGTTTATTCCGTTTTCCCAATTAGAAACGGCTGCGTCGGTTGTTCCTAATTCTTTGGCAAGTTGTTTCATAGACAAACCTTTATCTTGCCTTAATTCTCTTAATCTCTGCGAAAATTCTATCATACCATTATTATACTAAGAAATCTTAATAATTTGCTTGACACTAAGTATTCTTAGTGATACAATTTACGCAAGAACTTTGGAGGAATTAAAAATGTTTTATTTAATCTTTTGCGCAGTACTACTTACTTTTGAATTGTTAGGATTCATTCTCTATTTCTTACCACTGGCATATTACCATGAAAGTGTAAGTCATTACAGCGGCTATTTCGGATACTGGGAGCATTATTATAATATCAAAGAATTAAACATCAACAGTTTATTTGAAATGGATCCTTGTGCTATTTTTTCATTTGCCTTCACTATAATTGCTATCATTCTTGCGGTTGTATTGTTGATTTTTTCAATAAGAATTTTCATTGGAAAAATGCAATCGGCAAAGCCTATTTTTATATTAACGATTATTACTCTAATTGTCATGCTGGTTCAATTCGTGCTCTTTTATTTATTAGATCGATTTACAATAACATGGGAGTACCACGGAGATGACTATGATTACTCAACACCGGCTATTGCAACTAATCTGCTTTTGACATTATTTATAATAAATATCGTCATATCAATAATTATGTGTATAATTTCTAGTAGAAACCGCAGTTCGCTTCAGTCATCGCCTAAATTTTTCAGACTTGTCTACGGCTCTCTACCTATAAATCCCAACAAAAGCACTAAAATCACAAACGACTATAAAGAGAAATCATACAATTGCGATTTACTATTAAAGTATAACGAATTATTCAAAAACGGAGTTATAACGGAAGAAGAATTCAAGGAAAAGAAAAAAGAATTATTATAATAATTTATTACAAAGTTACAGCCCGCGGGGTGATATAATCACCCCGCGGGCAGATTTTATTTTAATGGGTTAAGACAGTTTTTTAAGTTCGTAGAATTTGCCTTTCTTAGCGAGAAGTTCGTCGTAAGTTCCGCTTTCTACCATTTCGCCGTCCTGCATTACGATTATTCTGTCGGCGTTACGGATAGTGGACAACCTATGCGCGACGATGAAAGTCGTTCTGCCCTTTACGCTTTTGGATATAGCGTCCTGAACGTGTTTTTCGGATACGTTATCGAGAGCGGAAGTCGCTTCGTCCAAAATCAGGATTCGCGGATTACGGATAAGCGCGCGGGCGATAGTAATTCTTTGTTTTTGTCCGCCCGAAAGTTTACCGCCGTTTTCGCCTATCATGGTGTCTATTCCGTTCGGCAACTCTCCTAAAAATTCGTCTACGTTGGCGTCTTTTATGGCTTTCATAAGGTCTTCTTCGGAATATTTACTCATTCCGTAAGTTATATTTTCTCTTATCGTTCCCGAAAACAAAATGCTGTTTTGCGGAACGACGGATATATGATGCCGATATTCCGACAAATCGATTTCGTCGGTAGATTTTCCGTCTATATAGAGTTTACCTTTCGTAGGCATTAAAAAACCTATTATTAAGTTCATTATCGTCGATTTACCCGACCCCGACGCGCCGACGAACGCAACGCACTCGCCGGGGCTGACTTTAAGCGAAAAATCTTTTACCACGTCCTGCTCGCCGTCGGGATAACGGTAAGATACGTTATCAAACTCCACTTCGCCGACGATGTCGTTTACCTTTTTCTTGCCGATATTATACTCCACGTCTTTGGCGTTCATTATTTCGGAAACCGATTCGAGCGCTTCCGCCCCCGTACCTATCTGCGGTATGACGTTGACGAGCGAAGTTATATAAGCCGACAGCGACGAGAACATCGACTGATACAGCACGACTTCGCCCACGGATATGTATTTTTTAAGAGCAAGGCACGCGCAAAAGACAAGGCACAAAGCGTTTAACAAAGTATTAACTACCCACGACCACGCGCCGAAACGGGCAATGGTTTTATCTACGTTTCTGCCAGAACCTTCGAGTTCGGATATGCTCTGTTTTACAGTTTTTATCTCTGTTTCTTCAAGTCCGTGAGATTTTGTTACGGGCGTCATAACGAGCATATTGGTGAGTTTGTTGCTCATATTCTCAGTCTTTATACGGTAATCGCGGTTACTTTGTCTGATCTTTTTACGGAACAGAACCGTAAGAAGCACGTTACACGGAATAACGCATATAAAAAACAACGCGACGAAACCGTTTTTATAAAACGCTATGACCGCCGAAATTATCGCGCTTATAACGTTAGGGATAATGCTTTGCAGAATACAGTTAAAAAGCGCGTCTACGGAGTCGGTATCTTTCAAAAATTTGGACTGAATTTTACCCGTTTCCATGTCCTTATGATAGGTTATCGACAGGCTTTGCAGTTTTCTAACGACCGTACTTTTAAGCCCGGCGCTCGTTCGGCGCAACGTTTTACTTACTATATGCCAACGCAAAATCGTCGTAGGAATATTCATAAGTATAAACGCCAGCATTATCGCCGAATCTATTATAATCCGTTGCCACGTGGCGTAAGTCGCTCCGCCGTCGGCAATAGCACCCGTTACGACGTTTATTATATCCGAAGTCGCAAGCGGAACGATATACAGCGGCGACGACTGCAATATATATACGAGCGAACTTAAAATTATCGGCACGATATTGATTTTTATAATCTTACTTAAAAATTTATTTTTTTTAACGCCCCTACCGTTGACCGATTCTCTGAAAAGATAGTCGTAGTCGGGTATGACGTTTTCGCTTCGTTTTCGCATAAACTCTCCGTTATTATTAAAAAAAGGTCAGCCGCAACGACTAACCTGTAAGTATTATATCCGTTATAGCATACTGTGTCAAGCGTTTACGGCAAAAAAATATTATCTGAAAAACGATTATAAAACTGCGGCCGACCGATAAATTAAACTTTATCGGTCGGCCTCTCGTTTTAAGGTATATGTAATAAGGGGAGAAATGTTCGAGTTATGCGTTTACGGATACGTCGATAGAAATTTCAGTTCCGTAATCGCTCTTAAAAGTAAATTTATACGCGTCTTCGGTTTTAGTTACCGTTACTTTAGATTCTTTACCGTTTGCCTTGTAACTTACGTAGAAAACGTTATCCTGCTTCGTATCTCTTACTATTTCGAGTTTACCGTCGTACTTATCGCCGTGAACGAGAGTCAACGAGATTTCGGTTCTGCCGTTTTCGTGTTCGAACTCGAATTCGGTTTTCTGAACGCGCGCTCCGTTTTTGTAGATTTCAAATTCGTAAGAAGTTTCATTTTCATTCTCTTCGCGTTCGGTCGAATAACTGAACTGTACGTAATTCTGTTCGTCTTTAGACGTTCTGAACTCTACCGAAAATTCGCTTTCGTCACCCTCGGTTTTGAGTTCTTTTTCGCCGTATATCGCGTATTCCTTTTTATTTTCGCCTTCGCCGTAAACGATTAAGCCTTCGAGTTTGCAAGAAACTTTTTCTTCGGTAACGCCGTCGTCTTCGTCGGTTTCGGTTTCGGTCTTTAACGCGTTTTGATTATAATACATTTGGGCAACTACGTCGTCGTCGACGGTAATCGTCATAACGTATTCGTAATTATAAGCCGTTTTATCTTCGTTTACTTCGATTTTTTCTTTGATATTGCTCGAAACGAGTTTTTCGAACATGACGATATTGTTTTTGATTTCGGTCATATTCTGGTAAAGATAACCGGTCGGGAGTTCGGTATTACCGTCGGCGTTAAACGAGCCGTTTACGCTTCCCGCTCCGCCGAGCGTATTAAGGTACGCCGCGCTGGAAACTGCGGAAGTCGCGTATACGTCGTTAGCGGTGGTAGCGGTCTTGTTATCGGCGTCTTTCTTACCGGTATTCGAGCAGCCCGCAACGCCCATACAAAGGGCGGCGCAAAGGGTAAGAGAGCCGAGAGCAGTCAACAATTTTTTATTCTTTTTCATAATAGTAATCTCCTTTTATTGGATTTTTTATCCGGACTTTTCGTCCTTTCTGCCTTATATACGATTTACGCGTTACGATTTTCCAACTTTTTCTGAATTTTTTTTAATTTCGGGTAAAAATTTTTACGCCGCGTAAAAACCGCCCTTCCGGGAGTATGCTCTCCCGGTGAAGCGGGAGAGGTGGCGCGCGTAGCGCGACGGAGAGGGGGCGACCTGCCGAGGGGGTTTCGCTTACGCTCAACGTGACAGAATACTTTCATTCGTACTCCCATCTTCGGGTATGCTCTCCCGTTGAAACGGGAGAGGTGGCGCGCGCAACGCGATGGAGAGGGGGCGACCCTGCCTAAGGTCGCCACGCTACGCTCGCGATGACGTATTATTATGTCTTCCTAACGTAGTGAAGTTCCCCGTAAAGGCAAAACCGTCGGGCTTTCGACCTCTTTCGACGGCTTCGCCGCCACCTTCCCCGATAGGGAAGGCTTTATAGCGATATATAAAAGTGCGGCGGGAACCGAATTTAAGTCGGTTCCCGCCGCGTGAAATGGAGAAAAACGTGTGATCAATTATTAAATATAGATTCTTTAGCCATCTCGATAAGATCCGCTAAAATTTCGCCGTAATCGTCGTCGGAATCTTCGTCTATTTCTTCAAGACACTCGGCTAATTCTTCTTTGAGGTCGGTCAGATCTTCTATAAATTCGTTTATATACTTACCTTTCGTTTTTACTAAATCAAACTCTAATTCGTAATCGTATTTACGAGAAAATTCTACGACTTTGATCATCGTTGCCATATCAAGAGAAACGCGTTCGTCATCGTCGTATTTTTCCTTGAATAAAGCAACCAAGTTATCTATATCGGCAATTTTTTGTTCAATTAAAGGTTTTAATCTGCTTTTCAGAAGTCTGATGATTTCTTGTACGTATCCGTCGATTTGCCCTTTAATCTCATTATAATTTTTTTCTATTTCTTCAAGCATATCGTCGTCGATAAAACGGACGGATTCTATTTTGCCGTACAAAACGCTATCGATAATAGACGCGATATTGCTTTGTTTTTCACTCAGAACGCCGTGTTTATCCACCGTCTGAGCTAAAACGCTTACGGGACGATCTACGCTTACAAATCCGTAAGACTGCAACTTATCGCATATTTTCTTCGTCGCGTCGTTTATCGGTTGACCAACGTAATTATCTCCGTACAAAAATTCAACGCCGTCTTTATTCATTCCGCCTTGCGATTTTACTTTATCGTTATTTCCGTTTACCGTCAATTTTATCGTAGGATTTACGTCGATAATGACTTCGTAATCGGCTTTTGCTACGACGGGAGCCGTTTTATTATTCAAAGTAACCGGCAAAACTATAGCCATTACCAAAACGGCTGCAATCGCGGCAAAAGCAAACGACCAACTCTTTTTAATCGGTTTTTTAACCGCCTGATTTATTTTTTTATTTGTTTCGACGCTATTTAAGGCGATCGATTGCCAGTCTGTCATAGCCGAAATTTTATCGGACAAATCGGGAATATTCGCTTTTATTTCTTTTTTCAAATCTTTTATTCTCATCGGTACGCCTCCTTTTTTATTTTGCTTAATTTTTTTAATATGGTTTTGTACGTATAATTCACCGTGGAAACGGGTTTATTCAATTTTTTTGCGACTTCCGTTTGCGTGTAACCCATAAGAACTATATTTTCCAAAATATAAAATTCTTCGTCCGTAAGTATTTGCCGACATTTATCCAACAACGGGAAATCCGTGGAATATTCGTCGGTTTTCGCTATCGGCAGGTCTTCGATTTCGACCGTTTTATCGACGTTCTTGTCTTTTTTGATAGCGTCTAACGCCTTATTTTTAGTTGCCGTAATCAGATACGGCAGCGGGTCGCCGTCTACCCGGTGAATATTACTCAGAAACGAAATATAGGCTTCCTGCATTACGTCTTCGATAAAATACTCGTCGCGGGAAAACTTACGCGCGGTAAAATAAACCGACGTTTTCGTCAGATTATAAAACTCCGAAAAGTATTCTTTTCTACCCTCTTTAAGTTTCAAGAAGGTTGATTTTATCCGCGCTTTTTCCATTTCACTCTATATACGATTTAACTTAATCGTTTTTACGAATTATTTCAAATTTTAGCATAATATTTTTAATTTGGCAAGTTATATTCGCGTGTATGCCGCTTTCGGAACTATATCGACATTAAAAACGTCATTAAATGGTATCGTATAAAAAACCCCGAAAGGCAAAGCCTTTCGGGGTTTTCTACCGTATTAACGGAGATTATTTGATGATCTTGGCAACAACGCCCGATCCGACGGTTCTGCCGCCTTCACGGATAGCGAATCTCAAACCTTCTTCGCAAGCGATAGGCGTGATAAGTTGAACGTCAATCGTTACGTGGTCGCCGGGCATAACCATTTCGACTCCTTCGGGAAGTTTGATGGTTCCGGTAACGTCGGTAGTTCTGAAATAGAACTGAGGTCTGTAGTTGTTGAAGAAAGGAGTATGTCTTCCGCCTTCTTCTTTGGTAAGGACGTAAACCTGACCGCTGAATTCGGTGTGAGCCTTAACGGTGCCGGGTTTCGCGATAACCTGACCTCTTTCGATACCGCTTCTGTCGATACCACGAAGAAGAGCGCCTACGTTATCGCCTGCCTGCGCTTCGTCAAGAGTCTTTCTGAACATTTCAAGACCGGTAATAACCGAAGTGGTGGGCTTTTCCTGAAGACCTACGATTTCAACGGGATCGCCGACGTGTCCTACGCCTCTTTCAACTCTTCCGGTTGCAACCGTACCACGACCCGAGATCGTGAATACGTCTTCGACGGGAAGAAGGAACGGCTTCGCATCGTCTCTTTCCGGGGTGGGAATGTAGTTGTCGATAGCGTCCATAAGTTCAAGGATGCATTGAGTTTCGGGAGCAGAAAGAATTTCTTCTTTGCTTGCGCCGCTGGAAGCCTTTTCAAGAGCCTTAAGAGCCGAACCCTTGATGATGGGGGTATCGTCGCCGGGGAATCCGTACTCGTCAAGAAGTCCTCTGACTTCCATTTCAACGAGTTCGAGAAGTTCGGGATCGTCTACCTGGTCGCACTTGTTAAGGAATACGATGATATAGGGAACGCCTACCTGACGAGCAAGAAGGATGTGTTCTCTGGTCTGCGGCATCGGACCGTCGGTAGCCGCAACTACGAGGATTGCGCCGTCCATCTGAGCAGCGCCGGTGATCATGTTCTTAACGTAGTCCGCGTGTCCCGGGCAGTCAACGTGAGCGTAGTGACGCTTGTCGGTCTGATACTCAACGTGAGCCGTGTTAATCGTAATACCTCTCGCCTTTTCTTCGGGCGCTTTATCGATCTGGTCATATCTCATTGCTTCGGCGTCGCCTTTGCAAGCCATAACCATCGTGATAGCCGCAGTCAAAGTGGTCTTACCGTGGTCAACGTGGCCGATAGTACCGATGTTTACGTGCGGTTTGCTTCTGTCAAATTTTGCTTTTGCCATTTTTGTTTCCTCCGATTTTATGATTTTATATTTTATTTTTGTATTACCGTCGCTTTCGCGACGCGGTAATCGGTTTTTTGCGCGGCTTCTTCGGCTTGCCGCTTCGCCCTTTCGTATCGATTTATATGGTTTTTATACGTATTTCGCGGCGTATCCCTTTCCGGGAAACTCATCCGTCGCGCTTCGCGCGCCACCTTCCATGCAAGGGAAGGCAAGGTACGCCGTCTGCGATTTTCAAAATTCCCGAAAAGGAAACCTACGCGTTACGTTTTATTCAATCAGTCGTCGTTGTGCTTAACCGCTCTTTCGCCGATAATCTTTTCGGAAATCGACTTCGGACATTCGGAGAAGTGGTCGAACTGCATAGTGAACTGACCTCTGCCCTGCGTTCTCGAACGAAGTTCGGTCGCGTAACCGAACATTTCGGAAAGCGGAATGAACGAATCGATAACCTTGCTGCCGTTTCTGTCTTCGGTGCCGAGTATCGTACCTCTTCTCGACGAAACGTTGCCCATAAGGTCGCCGAAATAATCTTCGGGAGTAACGATTTCAACCTTCATGATAGGCTCTAAGAGAACGGGGTTGGCTTTCTTCATACCGTCTTTGAACGCAAGCGAGCCCGCGATCTTGAACGCCATTTCGGAAGAGTCGACTTCGTGGTAAGAACCGTCGTAAACGGTGGCTTTGAAGTCAACCATTTCGTATCCCGCAAGATAACCGTTCTTGGAAGCCTCTTCGATACCCTTTCTGACGGGTTCGATATATTCCTTGGGAATAGATCCGCCGACCGTAGCGTCTTCGAATACGAAACCGCTGCCGGGTTCCAAAGGTTCGAACTTGACTTTACAATGACCGTACTGACCTTTACCGCCGGACTGTCTCTTGTACATTCCTTCGGCGTCAACCGCTTTTCTGAACGTTTCTTTATAAGAAACCTGCGGCTTACCGACGGTCGCTTCGACTTTGAATTCTCTTAAAAGTCTGTCGACGATAATTTCAAGGTGCAACTCGCCCATACCGGCGATAATGGTTTGTCCGGTTTCTTTATCCGTGTAGAATTTGAAAGTCGGATCTTCTTCCGCGAGTTTCAATAAAGCGAGCGTCATTTTTTCCTGACCCGCTTTGGTCTTGGGCTCGATCGCTACCTGAATAACGGGATCGGGGAATTCCATCTTTTCGAGAACGATAGGATGGTTCTCGTCGCAAAGCGTATCGCCCGTCGAAGTTTCTTTAAGACCTACTATCGCGCAGATGTCGCCCGAGTAAACCTTATCGATTTCTTCCCTGTGGTTAGCGTGCATAAGAACGAGTCTGCCGACTCTTTCTTTCTTGCCCTTGGTGGAATTGTATACGTAAGAACCGGATTCGAGCGTACCCGAATAAACTCTGAAATAAGCGAGTTTACCTACGAACGGATCGGCAACCATCTTGAACGCAAGACCTGCGAACGGTTCGTCGTCGTCGGTTTTTCTTACTTCTTCTTCGTCGGTATCGGGGTTGATTCCTCTTACGTGATCGACGTCGATGGGGCTCGGAAGATAATCTACGATAGCGTCGAGCAGGTGCTGAACGCCTCTGTTTTTATAACTCGAACCGCATAGAACGGGGTTCATCTTCATCGCAAGAGTGGCTTTTCTGATTGCCATCTTCATTTCTTCCTGCGAAAGTTCGCCGGTTTCGAAGAACTTCTCCATTAAAGCGTCGTCTTGCTCCGCGCAGACTTCCATAAGGTTTTGTCTGGCGATTTCCGCTTCTTCCTTATATTCGTCGGGGATAGGTCCTACGGTGAAATTTACGCCGAGGTCGTCGTGATAGATAATGGAATCGTTCGCGACGAGGTCTATTATTCCGCAGAAAGTATCTTCCTTACCGATAGGAATGCAGATGGGAACGGCGTTGGCTTTAAGTCTTTCGCGCATCATCTTGACCGCGTTGTCGAAGTTCGCGCCGTTGATGTCCATTTTGTTTACGTACGCGATACGCGGAACGTGATACTTGTCCGCCTGACGCCATACGGTTTCGGATTGCGGTTCTACGCCGCCTTTCGCGCAGAAAGTGGCAACCGCGCCGTCGAGTACGCGGAGAGATCTTTCGACCTCGACCGTGAAGTCGACGTGTCCGGGGGTATCGATTATGTTTATTCTGTTACCCTTCCAGAAGCACGTCGTAGCCGCGGAACAAATCGTTATACCTCTTTCCTGTTCCTGTACCATAAAGTCCATAGTGGCGGCGCCGTCGTGAACTTCGCCGAGTTTATGGGTTTTACCGGTATAGAACAAGATTCTTTCGGTAGTGGTCGTTTTACCCGCGTCGATATGCGCCATTATACCGATATTTCTCGTATGATTTAAGTCGTATTGTCTTGGCATATATCTCTCCTAAATTACCAACGGAAATGCGCGAACGCCTTGTTCGCTTCTGCCATTCTGTGAGTGTCTTCTTTCTTCTTGACGGCGCCGCCGGTATTGTTGTAGGCGTCCATAAGTTCGGAAGCGAGTTTATTGCTCATATCGCGATCGCTTCTCTTTCTCGCCGAAGCGACGATCCAACGAATTGCGAGAGTCTGTCTTCTCTCGGGTCTGATTTCGATGGGAACTTGATAGTTGGAACCGCCTACCCTTCTCGCCTTTACTTCGAGAAGCGGCATAACGTTGTTCATTGCTTGGGTGAATATATCCATCGGTTCTGCGCCGAGTTTGGCTTGCGCCGTCGCAAGAGCGTCGTATACGATGGTTTGCGCCGTACCTTTCTTGCCGTCAAGCATTACCTGATTTATAAGTTTGGTAAGTACTTTGTTGCCGTATATAGGATCGGGCAGTACGTCCCTTTTGGGTACGTTACCTCTTCTTGGCATGTTAATGTCCTCCTTTTAATTATTGTTCTGGGTCTTTAACCCGTGTATGCTATCGCTCTTAAACCTTTGCTTTTGCTCGGGGAGCGAATCTTCCGACGAACATCGATTCGTCGTACTGCCTACCATTGCGGGGTTTATAGGGTATATTCCGCTATAAGTAGGAATTTCGTTGCTTATCGCAACCGTCTTTCGCGTTAAAGCCTTAATTATTTAGGACGTTTAGCGCCGTATTTGCTTCTTGCCTGTTTTCTCTTCGCTACGCCTGCGGTATCGAGAGTACCACGAATGATGTGATACCTTACGCCGGGCAAATCTCTGACCCTGCCGCCGCGGATAAGAACGGAACTGTGTTCCTGAAGGTTGTGACCTTCGCCGGGAATATAAACCGTACCTTCCTGCTTATTGGTCAAACGAACTCTTGCGATTTTACGAAGCGCGGAGTTGGGCTTCTTGGGAGAAGTAGTGGTAACCGAAAGGCATACGCCGCGTTTTTGCGGGCAGTTACCCATAATCGGAGCCTTGCTCTTTTCTTTCGCCGTTACTCTTCCGCTTTTGATGAGTTGGTTGATGGTTGGCATTTTTTACCTCCTTATAGTAATCGGAATATTCTAAAAACGGACCCTAAACCGTTAAAAGAAGCATAATTTCGGTTTTAACGCCGCCGTTTTTACGCCGTCAGGGCATAATTTAGGCATAGTGGCACTAATACCGTGAGCATATTTTAACAAATAAAAAACTTCCCGTCAACTTATTTTAACCGATTTTCGCCGTTTTGAAAAGAAAATTATCAAAATCTTCGATACCGGCGAAAATTCCGACGGTTTTACGTTCTTAAACGCAGAACAACGAGCCGGAACGCAGGAAAAAATCCTGCGTTCCGGCTCGTTGTTCCGCATATACGTTCCGCGGGAAACCACCCTTCCGGGAGTATGCTCTCCCGTTGAAGCGGGAGAGGGGGCGACCTGCCGAAGGGGCTTCACTACGTTCGGAATGACGGTAAATTATGCCAGACAAGAATAATACGAACCTTGCCAAAACGCCGCTATTTCCGTGCTTTTTGGCAAATTCGCGTTTGAAGTACGTATAGTACGTCTGCACTTGCCTTTACCAAAAATCATCGAAAATATCGGTGTTTTGGTTGCAGACAAGTCTAACGGCGTATTTTTAGACTAAGACAAGGCGTGCGAGTGGGTTAATACTCAACGTATAAGCCGCGAGCAGAACACAGTATTAGTCAAAAATTCGTCGTTAGACCAAGGTTCGTATTATTCTTGTCTGGCATCTCAGCGGGTGTTATTTGTTTTCAGTATAAACGGTCAAAGCACGGATAAGTCGGTCGTAGTCGCTTTTTACTTTTTCGAAAACGGGCTTTACGCCGTCGAAAACGCGATTTCTTAAAATTTCGGTAAGAACTGAGGCGGAATCGCCCAAATCGGCAAATCCGAGATTTTTCGCTACTCCTTTAAGAGTATGCGCCGCCCTGAAAGCCGACTCGCCGTCGCCTTCGTCAAATGCTTTTTCAAGCGAGCGGAAACTCCCGTCGGACAAAAACCGCTCCGCAAAGCGGTTCACGATTTCTTCCGATCCGAGCCTTTTTACCGTTTCGTCATAATTTCCGCCGGCGTAGACGTAAACTTCTCTAATAGTCAAAATCCGTTACCCCTCCCCCGATTTTTTAATCAATCTGACGATGCAATTTACTAATTTCGCCGATTCGATCGGTTTTGCGATATGCGCGTTCATACCCGCCGTTCGGGCGTTTTCTACGTCGTCGGCAAACGCGCTTGCAGTCATCGCTATTATCGGAACGACGCCCGCGTCTTTTCTGTCGAGTTTTCTTATTTCGCGCGCGGCGGTAAGCCCGTCTACTTCGGGCATCATTACGTCCATTAAAACGGCGTCTATTTCGCCGACTTTGCTTTTTTCGAAAATATCCGTCGCCTCTCTGCCGTCGGTCGCCCTTATCACGGTCGCGCCGGCGATTTTAAGCATAAATTCGACGATCTCGTAGTTAAGTTCGTTATCTTCGGCAACGAGAATATTATAGCCTTTCAGACGATCGCTTTCATCCGGTTCGGGTAAAGTTTCGATTTTTTTCGGGGGTTCTACGATTTTGAAAGTCGCAACCAGCGTGAAAACGGTGCCTTCGCCGACTTTGCTGTCTACCGTAAGTTTCCAGCCAGCCCTGTCTACGATTTTTTTAACGATGGCAAGCCCTAATCCGACGCCTTCGAGAGTCTTGCCCGCGTCCCTGTTTTCACGCTCGAACGGTTCGTACATTTTCCGCAAAAATTCTTCGCTCATGCCGATACCCGTATCTTCGCAGACGAACTTATAGGTCGCGTTTTTATCGTCGCAGCCGATTTCGTCGCACGATACCGTTACTCTCCCGTTGGGTTTATTGTATTTTATCGCGTTTACGACGATATTGGTTATAACCCTTTTTAACTGAACCTTGCCGCCGAACAGGTGGGCGTGCGTTATCGTCTTTTCGTTTATAATCCGCGTTATACCCGCCTCTTTCGCCTGTATCCCCGTGAAAGTATCCACCTCGGTCAAAAGCGCGGTCATATCGAAAATCTCGTCTTTCCAGTCGGGTTCGGTAGTGGCGAGTTTATTCATATCGAGAATATTGTTTACGAGATCGAGCAGGTATTCGGACATATTCCAGATTTTATCCCTGCACTCCTTTTGTTTATCCGCGTCGTCGTAATAGTATTCGCCGATCTGAACCATCCCCCTGATCCCGTTTATCGGGGTTCGTATGTCGTGACTCATACGGCGTAAAAAATCGGTTTTCGCTTCGTTTGCCTTAATCGCTTGTTGAGCAAGTTTTTCTTTTTCGGCAAGATAAGCCGCCTCTTGCCGTTCCTGCGCAAGTCGCTTTCCGCGCAACATAATCTGCCTGACCATCATAACGACGCCGCCGGCAACCAGGTACAACAGCAACAGATACGGCAAAACGATCGAACGCCGCACGAATACGTCGGAACCCGGCATATAAGCGTATATGAACATGTCTTTTACGCCTGTTCTCACACCGTAATAAATACCGTCGTCGTCCACCCGCATCACGTCGTCGGAGTTCTGTTTGCGAAGCATTCTTACGACGGCGCAATCCTGCGCCGGAATCCCGACGTCGTCGGGATTATTAGACGCCAGCACGGTATTGCCGTCGGTAACCGCCACGACGCCGCCGGAGCCGAAAACAAAGCCTTCGAGTAACGTCGAAATCGAAAATCTTTCGTCTTCGACCTCTTTGACCGATCGCCGCTTATAACACAGCACCGCGCCTTTTCCGTCGCCCCTCGAAACGATGACGTAATCGTAATAATAACCGTTACGTAAAATTTGTTCGCCGTAACTTTTAATCATATTTCCCGTAACGGAACCGTAAGTTTCGAAATAAGACGTCCACGTTTCTTCCGTTTCGTCGCCTTTTACGTAATAATACTTCACGACGCCCGCAGATGAACCGTCAACGGATTCGGTTATAAAAATACCGCTTAATCTGTTGCGTTCGGCAAGCGAAGCAATTTCTTCGTTGATGTTTTCGGAAGTATAATCTATTTCGTTTCTTACGGAAAACGCTCTGTCCGACACGTCGTACACGCTGCGCGCAATGGCCTCGGTACGAAGTTCTTCGTATCGTATACACTGATCTTTAACGTATTTCGATACGACGATCATCTGTTTTTTCGCCTCGTTTTTATCCGACGAAGTCGTAATAAGCGAACTGAACACGCCTAAAACCAAACCCAGCAAAATAATTGCCGAAACGAATATAAAGGGTCCCGTTTTCGATTCTTTATAACGCCGTTTCATAGTTCACCAGATGCGCGTCGGGGTCAAGCCCGTACGACGCGATTAACTTCGCCATATATCCGTTGCGGTTAAGCATATATAACGTCTTGTTTATTTTTTCGATCACGTCGGAATGCGTCCCTTTCCGAAACGCCACGCCGACCTGAACCTCGAGCAGGGCTTCGTCTAAAATTCTTAATTCGCCCGAACTCGATTTCATATATTCGCGGAGCACTATTTCGTGACCGGCGATCGCGTCGACGTACCCTTCGTTTACCGCCGCGAAAATATAATCGATACTCGGCAGGCAGTTAAGTTCTCTGAGCGCCGGAACGGCCATTCTGACGCCGGCTTTGCCCGAAAAAATCTCGTCGGGTTTCGTCGTTGCCTGAACGGCGACTCTTTTATCGCGTAAGTCGGCAATCGCGAATATATCGCTTTCGTCCGGCACAGCCACGACCTCGCGGCTGTTAAGATACGGCACCGTCCACGAATAATCGTCATCTCTGCCGGTCAACGAAAAACAACACCATATACAATCGATGTCACCGCGAAGAAGATACGAGTTCTTGTCGCTCCAGTCCATGTAAACGAACCGGGCTTTATACCCTATATGCCGGCAGACTTCTTCCGCAAGTTCTACGTCCATACCGACGAATTTTCCGTCGTAGTCGCGATAAGCCAGCGGTTTATAATAGTCTACGCCGATTAAGAGAGTCGGCATATCGCTGCGGTCGTCGGTTTCGATTTTATTTTTCGAACAGCACGAAATCGAAACCGCCGCCGTTATAAGGGCGACGAACGCAGCGATTTTTCTTAATAGCGATTTAGTCATCGTCCGAATTCTCCTTTTTTTCCCGTTCGATAATTTCTCCGAATTTAGCCGAACACTCGTCAAGGCACTCTATAATCAACGGATTGAACGCTCCGCATTCGCCGTTTTTAATCATTTTTAAGGCTTCGTCGTTAGTATACGCCCGTTTATAGGGGCGCTCGGAAATAAGCGCGTCGTATACGTCGCAAACCGAAACGACCTGCGCGACGATCGGTATTTCGTCGCCCTTAAGTCCGTCGGGATAACCTTTGCCGTCGTAGCGTTCGTGGTGCGAGCGGCAGATCTGCCTCGCGTAATTTACGAGCGGTTCGTCTTCGAAACCGGTAAGACCGATAAGCATCTCTTCTCCCGCCGTCGCGTGAGTTTTGATTACTTCGATTTCGTCTTTCGTAAGTCTGCCCTTTTTATCTATAATCGCGCGGTCTATCTGAACTTTGCCGAGGTCGTGAAGCGCGGCGGCGGTCGATATTACGGAAATATCTTTCGCGTTGACGCCGCAATCTTTTTTCTTGGAAACGAGTTTTTCGAGCAGCAACCGAGTAAATTCGGTGATATGCGAAGCGTGATTACCGACGTATCCGCCGCGTTTTTCGATTATTCTGCACAATATTTCGACTATCATATCGCGGTTCTTTTCTTTTTCGCGCATCTGCCTTTTCAATTCGAAAATCAGTCGCTTTTGCCGTGAGTAGACTTTTATCGTGTTGGAAACCCGCCTGTATACCACTTTCGCATCGAAAGGTCGGGTTATATAATCCGAAACGCCCTTTTCGTAAGCCGCGCGAACGGCGTCCTGCGATTCGTCGCCCGTTATCGTGATTACGGGTATCTCGCCGATAAGGTCGTTTTTATTCATATAGTCGAGCACGTCGAAACCGCTGACGTTCGGCATGATAAGGTCGAGCAGAACTGCCGATACGAGAGTTCCGCGCTCGTTTAACTTATTGATACACTCTTCGCCGTCGGAGGCTTCTATAAGGTTATATTCGTTTTTGAGTATGCTTACGAGAATTTCGCGATTGAGTTCGGAATCGTCTACGATAAGCACCGTTTCTTTCGACGAAACGTACGTATCTGCCGACTCCGATACGCCGCGCCCGCCTTTTTCGCCGCAATCGCCGTCTTTTTTCTTTTTGGCGAAATACATTAACTCGTCCGCTCTGCCGACCGCGTTTTTAAGCGTTTCGTTTACGCAGACCACTCCGCCGACGCTGACCGTAGGCTTTATCGTCGGATATTCGGCGATTTCGATCAGTCTTACCGCGGCAGAAATATCGCGCATACAACGATTGAAAGAAATTTCGGTCATTCCGCTTGCGACTATTAAAAATTCGTCGCCGCCGTAGCGGATTACTTTATCCGACGAACGCACGCAGTTGCTTACGGTTTCCGCAACCGCTTTAAGCACCGCGTCGCCCGCGCTGTGTCCGAAAAGGTCGTTGTATACCTTGAAATCGTCAAGATCGATCATCGCAACCCCGCCCGTAAAAGATTCGTTTGCAAGACACTCTTCGTAGTAGCGGCGATTAAACGTTCCGCAAAGCACGTCGATATTGCTTTTTCTGAAATACTCGTCGGCCGCTTCCGTTCTGCTGTCGTCGTCGGTAAAATAGACCATAACGTCGTCGTCGAAACGTTTAATCATTTCTATCACGCAGGGCTTGCCGTCGACCTCGCGATAATCGGCGAAAACCTGAAATGCCCCGTCACGAGTCTTTTCGATCTTACAGAACTGCCGTTTTTCAGTCAGGGCGAGATAACTTATGCAGACGGGGCAAGTCTGATTTCTGCCCCATAACCGGTAACAGTTTTCATCCGCGTTACAGTCTTGTTTAAGTCCGCCGATTTCTTCCGCCCGAAGCACCCTTACCGTGTCGAAAACCTTTTTGAGATTTTCCGTTTCGGCGTTCAATTGTTCTTTCGTTATTCCGATTATTTCTTTACCCATGATTTTTACTTGTTCGTTCTTTATATTTTCCCCGCGGAAACCCGCCGTTCAAAAAGACGTTTCGCCCGCGATCGACGCTACGATAAACAAAATAGCGGGGACGATCGCTACCGTCTGCCGCCATTATATCAACTTATGAGCATTTATGCAAGTATTTATTTATTTTTTACATAAGTAAACCGCCATACGGGATGGTTTTTCGCCTCGCCGATCCGATTGTTAGGTGTAATTGGAAGATCGTCACGGGCGAGTCTTTGCCGTTTCAGTCCGTTTATGGGATTCTTTCCGCGGATGCAGTAATTCGGATCGATTCCCGTACCGAGACACAAGAATGTTAGGTGTATAGTGTTGAAGATCGGTAGTTACGAACCAAAACGGTAAAGCAAGGAAAAACCACCCTGTACGACGGTTTATTTATTAAGTTGTCAAAGAATTTTACAGAACGATTCTTTCGCCCGGAACGACCTTTTTCGACGTAAGCCCGAAGGTCGGCGGCGGCATCGGATTTTGCATAAAATCAAACGAGAGTCCGACCGCCCTTTCAACCGGGATATAAATTCTGCGGAAACGTTCGTTTATAAAAGTAATCGCTGTCTGTATTATACTCCGAATAAAAAGTTTCGTCACCTGATTTGACTACGATTTTTGATTTTTCGGGAAAAACCGCTTCAATAGTTTCGCCGTTGACGCTCTCGCAGACGTTCCGGTAAGCGGAATAGGTTTTTTGAACCCCGAACAGCAATGCAAGAACCGAAGTGATGGCGATTGCGACGATCAAAGTCGTTATCGCAAATTTTTTAACGTCGAATTTTTTCATTTCGTTACCCTGCTTTATTTCGGAAATACGGTATTTGAGGTTTCGTTTATACCTTTTACTCGTCGCGTTCTGCGCCCGTTAAATCGGTAGGGTCGAGCAATCCGTATTCGTCCTCTTCGTCCGGACTTCCGGCGACCATAAAGAGCGCGACTATAACAGCGCCCGTCGCCGCAAGAAAGGCTATCCCCTGCCAGGTACGAAGCCATTCGATTATTATGCCGAGTTTGGGCATACGGATTACCACCTTGCCCGCAATCTGATTTTCAAATACGGGATCGGGGTCTTCGCTATCGTTGGCGTCGCCTTTGGTATAATATTTATCGCCGTCTATACGGACGATTCTGTGCGTTACCGAAGTCGCTTCCGCCGCGGGTAAATAAGTTATAATGTCGCCAACCCGATAAGAATCGCTTCGTTCGATAATTATCGCGTCGCCGGCGTCTACCGCGCCGGTCATGGACGGCGTGGCGATTACGAGAACCGATTTGCCGAATACCGACGGAATAGCCGATTTTTTAACGTATTTATCGTATGCAAGGTTTGCCGCAACGAATACGAGAAGCGCAACAAACGCTCCGAGAACGACTTTAACGACGAGAGAGACGATTCCCGAAAACGATATTTTTTTCTTTTCAGTTTTTTCCATACTCGTTCTCCTTTTATCGTTGTCTTTGCGCGACCGCTTGCGATATTGATTTACGTCATTGCGAACGTAGTAAAGCCCCTTCGGCAGGTCGCCCCCTCTCCGTCGCGCTATGCGCGCCACCTCTCCCGTTTTAACGGGAGAGCATACTCCCGGAAGAGTGAATTACCGCGGAGTAAATACTTACGCCTCTTCGGCGGCGATTTCTATCTTTATCGAATATTTGCTGCCGACTATCCCCGCCAGCGTGTCTTGCGTATCGTTGCCGCTTTCGAACAACCATTGCCACTCGAGCGTGAACGAACGCGAATTTTTTTTGCTGATCGTCAGATCGTATACCGCAAATCCGTTTTCGATTTCCGAAAGTTTAAGGGTTTGCCCCTCGGATTTAACCTGATACCTTACAGGCGGTAACGATTCTTTGTTTTCGTAGTTTACGGTGAATCTTATAATGCAATAGAGATCTACGGAGTGCGGATTGTTTACGATAAACATATACGACCCCGAATCTCCGGGTTTGATCGTTCTGTTGCCGAATATTTTTGCTTCGCCGCCGTCTATCCATTCCCCGTCGGTATCGTATACCGAAAATTCGGGAACTATCGGCTCTTTTTTCTCGTGCGTTACAACCACGAGAGAAGTTACGGCAACTGCCAGAATCGCAAGTAAAGCAAGAATTTTCAAATACGAATAATCGAATTTTAATTTGCCTACTACGACTCCCTTTTTATACAAATACTTTCCGTCCGTTACGAACGCGTCGGCATTGCCGACTTGTTCTGCTTTGTCGACGCGTCTGCACGAGGCGAAACAAACGTGATTTAAGTCGTACAACCTATCCATACGCAAAAAGCACAAAAGCGCGCCGTCGTTATCGACGACTTTTCTCGCCCCCGACATGGGTTTTATATACCCCATTACGGGGTCTTTCGTGAATTGCGTGTTTGCTTTCATTTATACGACTCCGAACGGATTGCTTGCCGTTCGATTTTAATTTTTTGCTTTATAGATTAGGCAACGGTCTGAACCTGTTCAACTTTTATAACGAAACCAAAAGAAATATTAGTACTTGCTTCAACCTTAGTATAAGTTCCCGCTTCCGTTACGTATTTAGTTGTAGCATCATTATTGGCAATCATACCAAGCAAAGTGTCAAGGTTATCAGAATCGGCGTTGGCAGTGTTATTAAAAACCCATTCCCATTCGATAGTGTAAGTTCCCGCATTTGCAAGTTCTTTGCCCGCTTCAACGGTTTCGTCATAACTATCTAATTTGTTGAGAATTGTTGTAAGGGAAACACCCGAACATCCTTCTACCGCAGCATCACCCTTTTTAAGAGTCCATTTTACAGGAGCGTATTCCTGCTGTGCAGCACTATCTTTTTTGTACGTAAGTGAAATATCGCTGGAACCGGCAGTTATTTCGAACGTAACTTGCGCTTTTACTTCTGCCTTACCGCCAATAGTGAAAGACATCGAACCTTTCGTTCCGGGAGCGACCAAATTAGTTCCGACAGTATCGGCTTTTACGATTAAGGCATCACCGGTACTAGCAACAGTGCCGCCGGCTTTGTATTTATCGCTAAATAACTTATCAACGTTTTGGGTTTCAATGGTGAATCCCCATTTGGCAACCTGCGCGGTGTTGCCTTGTACCGATTTCTTGGTAACGTATTTCGACATGGTGTAACCGCCGAAGCCGATTACCGCTACGAGAAGCAGTAAAAGTCCGATTACGAGAATCGATTTTCTGTTGTCTTTTTTAAACGCGTTTTGAGTTTGTCTCATTTTGAGATCCTCCATAAAAATTTTTTAATTTCATCAGGCTCATTACCCTCCCCCTTAAAACGAAAAAAGTTGCAATAATCGCTCTATGCGCATATTTGCACAGATTGATAATTGCAACCGGGCGGACTTTACGTTATATCGGAAGAAAAACAAAAAACCGGTTGCAAAACGTACTCTACAAGTACAAATTGCAACCGGGCGCACTCTTCTTTAATATAAATAAAAGTTCCTTGGCTTTGCGTCCCCGCCTCGCAACGGGTTTGCCGATATTCGTTTTTCAGTATAAGCATTCGCCTATATACAACTACATTATAGCGAACGCCGAACTTAATGTCAAACGAAATTAACGCCTTTTCACGAATTTTTTATTTTTTGTTAATTTTTTCCGTTTTACCCCTCACGTCATTGCGAAGGAGTGTAACGACTGTGGCAATCCCCGCATTAGAAGGCGGAGTGGCTTGCACAGGCGGAGATACTCCAATCTTCGGGGTTGCCACGACCCGTAAAGGGTCTCGCAAAGACTCATTGTCAATGCCACAATAAATCAAGGCTTCTCCCTGGGGAGAGGCTCCGTCGCAAACGGTGGTGAGGGGCATATACAAATATCGTTACTTTGTTTACTCCCCTCATCCGTCAACTTCGTTGCCACCTTCCCCCAAGCGGTGAAGGCAAAGAATTGCAGCAGTATTGTAGCAATTTTTTTCTTTTCGATTGACTTTTATACTTTTGAGATTTATAATTAACAAGAAAATAAACAAAGGGAGGAAATAATCACGTTATACAAGAAATTACAGGAAATGAAAGACAAATCGGGGCTTTCTAATCAAGAAATCGCCGATAAAAGCAAAGTGCCGTTACCGACGGTAAAACGAATAATGGCGGGTCAAACACACGACCCAGGCTATGCAACCGTTATAGCAATGGTAAAGGCTATGGGCGGAACGCTCGACGACGTTCAGGACATCGCTTCCGACAATAAAGAGCATGGCGCAGGGCAATCTAACACGAAAGAAATAGACCGTCTATGCTCTGTTTATGAAAAAAGTCTTTCTGACAAGAATCTACTAATTAAAGCCCTTCTTATAGTTGTTATAGGTATGATAGCAATATTTATATCGTTGTTCATATTGGGTATATATCATCAATATGCTGGTATTCTTAATGATAAAACCAAAACTTACAATACATATTACGTTGCTGACGTAAAAAATAACGTGTACCTAATGAAGAATTAGAGAATAGCATATGCGAAGATATAGAAATCCAAAATTTTATCGAATATTAGCAAGTCAGGCTCGAAAAGATACAGAAAAACAAAATCAAAGAATTGCCGAAAATCAAAAACGTGAAAAAGAAGAATTTGATGCCTTGCCACAGGAAGAACAAACACGTCGACTAAGGGTTAATTTCGTAATTTCCACATTGATAAAAATTGTATATGTGATTTTAGGCGGTTTATTTTTATTTGGCGTTTTAAGTGAATTATGGCAATATTTTTGCGCGGCTATTGTGTTTGCCGTTGTATTTGTTCCACTTATAACGGTAAGCAAATCAATATTGAAGATATGGCAAAAGAAAGAACGAATAATTTTGATTTCGTTACAATTATTAGTCTGTATTGTCGCAATAACTTCATGTGTTTTATTTGTAATCCTATTTTACATTACAGAAATCAAAGAGACACAAACCAAAGAATATTTTCCCCTTTTGAATTCACTTATAATTTCGAGCCTTATTTGGATATTAGGCGAAGTACTAATCTATTTACATTCACAGTTCATAAAAGGTAAGCAATCATGAACGAATAACAATACATTTAGCACAAAAGCAGATACACAACGATAATGAATAAGTAGGGCTCGTCCGCCCGCGTGGCGGCGGTAAGCGCAGCATAGCGGCGCGCTACGTTATTTCGATATCCCGACCTGTTTATGCGACAAAGGCGACGCGAATATACTGCAAAGCAAAACGAAGGAGTAAAAAACCCCTTCGTTTTGTTTTGCGACTTTCTCGCAGTCGCCGGAATGGTAGAGACAGTAGGGCTCGTCCGCCCGCACGGCGGCGGTAAGCGTAGCACGGCGGAGCGCTACGTTATTTCGATTACACGACCCGTTTATACGACAAAGGCGACGCGAACGTACTGCAAAGCAAAACGAAGGAGTGTAAAAACCCCTTCGTTTTGTTTTGCGACTTTCTCGCAGTCGCCGGAATGGTAGAGACAGTAGGGCTCGAACCTACGACCTCTTGCATGTGAAGCAAGCGCTCTGACCAACTGAGCTATGCCTCCGTACTTACTCTGTCATTTTATCACAACGCCGAAAAAAACACAAACGTTTGCGGCGTTATTTTTTATTTTTATGTGTTTATTTTACGCCGTAAACCACCCTTCCGGGAGTATGCTCTCCCGTTGAAGCGGGAGAGGGGGCGACCCTGCCTAAGGTCGCCGCGCTACGCTCGCGATGACGATTGTATCAACGGCGATTATTAACGGAAAGATTTGTATTTAAGCAGGGCAACGAGAGTTTTTGCGTCCGTTATTTCGCCGCGGTCTATCATAGAGTACGCCTCGTCGAGATCGACCCAGAACGACGTCAATTCTTCCGTTTCGTCGAAATGCGTATGCCCGCTTACGAATTCGTCGGCATAGAAAATGCCTATTATTTCGTCGGTATAACCGGGGGAAGGAATAATTTCGCATAACTTTTCGATTTTAGTAGCCCTTAAACCCGTTTCTTCTTCGAGTTCGCGGGTTGCGGTCTGCAAAAAGTCTTCGCCTTTATCTCTTTTACCGGCGGGAATCTCTATAACTTCTTTCCCGACGGCGTAGCGGTACTGTCTTTCAAGCAGAACTTTTCCGTCTTTTACGACTAAAATCGCCGCTCCGCCCGGATGGTGAACGACTTCCCTTTCGCCCTTTCTTCCGTCGTCGAGTTCCACCTCGTCAAGTCTGATTTTTAATACGTTTCCGTTGAAAATTTCTTTGGTCGTTATTTGTTTTTCCATTTTTTAAGTTTATATTTACCCGGTAGAATATCATACTTCCGGGAATCTGCTCTCCCTTTGAAGCGGGAGAGAGGCTTCGCGTTGCCCGGCATGACGTAATACGAATTACGACGTCAGATCAAAGAGCGGCGGAAACTTCTTCCGTTATCGAGTTAAGGTCTATTTTCGGGCGTTTGATTGCTTTAATCGCGTACTTCAAGGCAAGATACGCAAGCGTTATCTTATCGGATTCTTCGTTTTCTATCGCTTCGCGCAATTCTTTTAATATATACGCGAGTTCTTCGCATTTATCGTCGCCCGAACGCGCGATTTCGTCTTCGCAAAGAGTTTCGGCGTAGCGGACTGCCGAAGTTTTTTTATTCGCTTTTTTCTCTTCTTTTGCGACTTCTTCGGGGGTTTTCTTCCTTACGACCGGCATTTCGCCCGACATCATCTTTTCGAAAGTGCGCTTCGCGGTATCGCGGAACGGTATAAGCAATTTCTGCGCGAAAGCAGCGTAGGCGGACTGCATTCCGTCGTTGCCGTTGAAATATTCGGTCAACAGCCTTATCACGTCTTCCTTTTTCGCGTCGATTTCCATAAGCAGCAAAAAGCAGAACGCAAGCAGGTCTTCGTCTTTTTGCGGAAGCGCGACGCCGCCGTCGACGAAACATACGCCTTTTGCCGCCGCGTAATCGAACCCGTCGGTAACGTATTCGAAAGTTTCGTATAAAAGCCTCGACTGCGCAACCGCTTTAAGCACGGGGCCGACTTTGCTGTCGGCGAGAATATATTTCGAATTTATCAAATCGTCGGTTGCGCCGAGAAAAATTTCAAGCGAGCGTTCGCGTGTAAGCATAAAAGATCCTCCCACCGCGCGGCGAGTATACAAATTGCGGTATCGCGGGCGGTTCGTTTAGGGCAATTATAACATATCTGAAAAAATATGACAATAACTTTTGAGAAAACTATTGATTTTTTTTTATGAATTATGTATAATGTATACAGTCTGTTTTCCGGCGTCGTTTTTACGTACGGAACGCATAAGACAGGAGGAAAAAATTTATGAAATCGGTACAAATTTCTCTTCAGATGGCAAGCCAGGTTAAAAAATTCGTTTCTATCGTACAGAAGTATTCTTACGAAATAGATCTTCGCAGCGACAGATACGTCGTTGACGCCAAATCCATTCTCGGCATTTTCTCGCTCGATCTCGCTAAACCCCTTACGGTCGAAATTCACAGCGACAAGTGCGACGATCTCGTTGCCGAACTTAAAGAATTCGCGGCTTAATCGGCGGCGTTCGGCTTATCGTAGCCGAATAATCGTTTTTACGGAGGACGCGCCATGCAGGTCAAAGGCGACGCTTTGGTGAACAAGTTAATATTGCTGTTCGTCTTTGACAAAATGGAGGCTCCCTTGTCCGAGAACACCGTTCTCGACATGTGCTGCGGGGCGAACGCATGGATATCGTATATGGACTGCAAGCCCCTGCTCGGCACGCTTCTGGATCACAGTTTTATCTATAACGTATCGCAGCAGGGCGACGAACCGTTATACGGCATTACGCCGGACGGCAGAGTTTGCTTAGCCGACTTTTACGTACAGATTCCGTCTTCGCTACGCGAAGAAATTTCGTCGTTCGTAAAAAACAACCGCTTAAAATATCGCAAGAATCAACAGTGCGTAGCCGACTATTATATGAACCGGGACGGCACCTACACGGTATACCTTAAAATTTTAGAGCCTTCTCAACCCCTGTTCGAACTCAAACTCGTAGTTCCGGACAGGCAGACCGCGAAGGGCATCTATAAAAAATGGGCGGAAAAGGCAGGCAACGTCTATGCGACGGTATACGACTGTTTGGTAGATTAAAGGAGAATAACAATGCAAACCTATCTTACGAAAGGTACTTGCTCCCGTCAGATACTCTTTGACGTTACCGAAAACGACGAAGTGGTCAACGTTAAATTTATCGGCGGTTGCAGCGGTAACCTTCAAGGAATTTCTCGTCTTGTCCAGGGCAAAAAAATAGACGAGGTGATTTCGCTTTTATCGGGAATCAAATGCAGGTCGAACACCTCCTGCCCCGACCAACTTGCAAACGCTCTTCGCGAATACAAGGCTAAAAAAGAGAGCGAGCAACAACCACAACAACAAAACTAAAAGGCGTTTAACACGCGGGTCGGCGGAAAATTTTCCGCCGACCCGCGTTCTTTTCGTTCGTTTATCCCGTCCGTTTTTCACCCTGCGTAAAAAGTTGCGTGAACGCCGTAAAACGATCGTATATATTTTTCGTCGACCGAAGGCAAGTTCCCCCGTACCGACACCTTTCCGCTTGCCGACAATAAGACCTCTCTTACGATTTTGCCGTCTTCGCCGCCGTCGGTTAAACTCACGCGGTCGAGTTTGTTATAATTTTCGTCGTACACTTCGCCGTTTTCGACTATCGCCTTCTTGTTCCGTTTTTCGCCGAGCAGGTATTTTACGAAATCTTTCAACTGCCCGTTACTGAAATACGGCGGGATATAACCGACTATATCGTTCCACTTTCGTTTGAGCGGAGCAAGCCGAAAATTATAAATTCCGTCTATCGCGTACTCTTCGAAATTTCTGAGTCGCCTTATAATATATTTTTTATCTTCGTCGAGGTCGGCGGCAATCAAAGCCGCGCGGAGCAATTCCGTTTCAAACCCGTCAAGTCCGTCGAAGCGTACGTTTTTGCGGAAATACGCGTATTTATACCTTACCGCGATAACGTCCGCAATACGATCTTCGACCTCGCCTTTGAACAAATCGGCGTATTGCTTATTGATTTTAAGCGTCAGAGTGGAACGCTCGCCGTTAAGCGACACGCCCGCGCTCCCGTTAAAATCGCTTAAAAAGCCCGCCAGTCCGCGACCGACGTAACCTATATTTTCCGCTCCGTCGCCGCCTTCGCTTACTTTTATTTCCTTCATAGTCATAGTTTACGCCGTTTTATTGCTTTAATTTATTTTTGCAAAGGATATTTTTTTGCGAGTTTTGACGAACCGATAGAAAAACTTATAAATTTCGGCAAAAACCACGCTTGAAAACCCTATCGCGACAATTTTAAGCCATTCCCCCGCGCCGAGCGGAACTATTCTGAAAAACTCGCCCGCCACCTGCGTAAGCAATACCTGAAACGCGAAAGTAAGAGCGAAGGTTACTACCATCAACTTATTTTTCAGAACAGATTTAAGCAGGCTGTCGCTGCCGATTGCTCTGCAATTGAACGCGTTGAAAAGTTGAAAAGTTACGAACAGGCAAAATATCGCCGTCAGTCGTTTTTCGTCGCCGACGCGCATAAAATCAAAAAGATATTCCGCTAAAATTACCGCCGAGGCGTATACGCCGTGCGCGATGATCTTGAACAGCATAGAGCGGCTTAACAAATTGTCCGTTCTTTTAACAGGTCGGCGTCCCATAGCCGAATCGTCGCCGCTTTCAAGCGCGAGCGTAAGCGCGGGCGGACCGTCCATTATAATATCTATCCACAGAAGTTGGACGGCGTTGAACGGGTTATTCAAGCCGAGAGCCAGACTCAACAAAACGACTATCATCGACGTAACGTTGACGGTCAACTGGAAAGTTATAAACCGCTGAAAATTGCGGTAAATATTTCTGCCGAACGAAACCGCCTTGACGATCGTCGGGAAAGAATCGTCCAAAAGCACCACGTCGCTCGCTTCTTTGGTGATTTCCGAACCCGACCCCATGGCTATACCTATGTCGGCGCGTTTGATTGCGGGCGCGTCGTTTACCCCGTCCCCCGTAACGGCAACCACTTCTCCGCCCGATTTTAACGCTTCTACGACTTTAAGTTTCGTCTTAGGCGAACTTCTCGCGATGACGGCAACCGTCTTTAATCTTACGGATAAAGCCGCTTCGGAAAGTCCGTCGAGTTCGCCCGCCGAAACGACTTCACCCCCGCGTGATAAAAGCGAAAGTTCGTTCGCGACGGCGGTAGCCGTAGCGGCGTTGTCGCCCGTCATGACGATAACCCTTATGCCTGCGTTTTTGCATGACGTAACCGCTTCTTTCACGTTCTTTCTTACGGGGTCCGAAATAACCGCGAACCCGTCGAAATCAAGTCCGTCTTCGGCGTTTCCGCTTGCGAAAGCGATAACTCTTTTGCCCTCGCTCTGATACGCCGAAATCTCTTTAAGATACGCAATAGAGCGGTTTTTCGATATTAAACACTTATCGAGAACGACTTCGGGCGCGCCTTTTAAGTAAGTCTTTCCGTTCACGACGGACGACATATACTTATACGACGAATCGAACGGCACCACGTCGTCGACCTTGTTTTCTCTTCTCGCTTTTACGTAGTCAACGCCCCGTTTTTCAGCGTCTGCCAAAAGCGCGCATTCGGTAGCCGAGCCGAAATATTCACGTCTGCCGCCGACTATTTTTATTTCGGCGGTAGAGTTTACGGCAGAGTTGAACGCGATTTTATCTTCGCTTTCTCTGCCGTTTGCGCCGCCGATTTTAACGACCGTCATTTTGTTTTCGGTTAAAGTTCCCGTTTTATCCGAGCATATAATGCTGACGCAACCGACCGTTTCGGCGGCGACGAGTTTACGGATAAGCGCGTTAGACTTTGCGAGTTTAAGCACGTTAAGGGTAAGCGATATTGCCGCCGTAGTCGGTAAGCCTTCGGGAACGGCTGCGACTATCAGGACGATCGCCTCGATAAAGCAGTCCTGTACGGACACGAAATTTACGTTGCCCGTAATAACGAGTTTGACGACCGACAATATAAACGCCAAAGAGGCGGCTATCGAACCCACTATCGTAACCGTTTTACCGAGCCGCGTGAGTTTTTCGCTTAACGGCGCCGAAACCGCGCTTTCCAACGTCAGATCGCTTGCTATTTTGCCGAGTTCGGCGTTCGCGCCCACGGCGGTAACTATCATTTTGCCCGTTCCGCCGCAGACGAAAGTACCCGAATACGCCACGTTAAACCTTTCGGCGAGAGCGGCGTTTTCTTTTACCTTCGCGTCGGCGTTTTTCCCCACGGGCAGACTTTCGCCGGTCAGAGTCGATTCGTCTACCGTCAAGCCTCGACTTTCGATAAGTCTTCCGTCGGCGATAATTTTATCGCCCGTTTCGATTATAACCACGTCGCCGACCACTATTTCTTCTTTGGGTATGACGGTAATTTCGCCGCCGCGAACGACTTTTACGCTCACTTTGTCGTACTCTTTGCCGAGTAATTCGAAAGCCTTTTCGGATTTTCCTTCCATTATCATGGTAAGCCCGACGGACAAAGCGATCGCTATAAAAATGCCGACGCATTCGTAAATATCGCCGTCGCCGGTGCGCAGAAACTTGCCGATATTTACGCCGACCGTAATTATCCAGGCAAATTCGAGAATGACGAGCGTCGGCTCGGCAAGGCAGGAAAACAGCCTTTTAATAAAACTCGTTTTTCGCTTTTTCGGCAAAGCGTTGCTCCCGAAATTTTTACGGTTTTCGGCAACCCTTTCGGCGTTAAGTCCGTTTTTGAGCGAACTGCCCGTAAGGCTTTCTATTTTTTGTAACGGAAAATCAAAATAATTCATAATAACTAATACAATATATTTTGTATCGCTCCGCATTATTACCCCCTATTTGCTTGAAATATTTTGCAAAAGGTGGTATTATCATAAGGTGTTACGGATATTCAAAAGAGGTAAAATGAAATGAGCGAATACTTGAAACTCGATATAAAAGGTTTTGAAACCGAACTCCCGATACTTCCGCTTCCGAGCGGCATTAACATAGCGTTTTTCAATCTGCACGGCGACGCTTCTTTAACGGAACATTGCGGCAAAGAACTTGCGAAATATCTTTCGGACTGCGACGTACTTATAACCGCCGAATCGAAAGGGCTTCAACTTACGCACGTTTGCGCGAGAGAACTCGGGCACAGATATTACGCCGTCGCGAGAAAGTCTAAAAAACTCTATATGCAGGACGGAATCGAAGTCGATTACGGCTCTTCGATAACGACGGGCAAACCGCAGCAACTCTACCTTTCCAAACACGACGTAGACCTTCTGAAAGGCAAAAAAGTCGGTATAGTAGACGACGTGGTTTCTACGGGCGAAAGTTTACTCGGGCTCGAAGCGCTCGTCAATAAAGCGGGCGGCGTTATAACCAAAAAGGCTTTCGTTTTAGCCGAAGGCGGCGCGGCGGACAGAAAAGACATAGTCTATCTCGCCAAAATCCCCCTTCTTTGATTTTATTGCTATCCAAAATAATTACGCGTCGGCTTTGCCGACGCGTTTTTATAAATAAGCGGGGCGAGTGAAAAATTCACTCGCCCCGCAACGCTTTTAAGTGCGTATTTTAGTTGTTATCGTCGGGATAATCCTGATAACTCGTATAAGACTTTCCGTTTGCGCCGTTGCGACCGTTCGACGCCGCTACGCCTTTACCGGCCGTACCGTGTTTACCGGGTGTCCCGCCGTATGCGTCGCCACCGTTACCCGCGCTGCCTCCCTCGGCAAAAATAATATGCCCGCTGCTTCCGTTGCCGCCTCTGCCACCGTTATAACCGTAGCCGCCTTTGCCGCCGCGCATACCTCCTCCTAAGCTGCCGGGGTCTCCGCCGTTACCACCGCTCCCACCGTTTCCCGGTTTCTCGTACAAACTCGTCGAATAACTGTACCCGCCTTTACCACCGTTACCGCCGTCGCCGCCGTTGGTTGGTTTTGCCGAAGTATTCGTATCGTCAAGACCTTTTCCGCCGATACCTCCGGTTCCGCCGTTGCCGCCTTTACCACCGCGACCGCCGTTGCCGCCATTGCCGCCGTTACCACCGTTACCGGCTATACCCGTTTCGTTGACAACGGTTACCGTCGAAGCGAAATAAAGAGTGCTTTGCGCAACGTTCTGATAATACGAAGCGCCCGACGCTCCGCCGTCGCCGCCATTACCGCCGCGACCGCCCTTTGCACCATTTTTAGTCGCGTTCAGACCGTCTGCACCCTTACTACCGTTCCCGCCGTTACCGCCTTTCATGGTTATTTTCTGACATGGCGCGGTTACTATAAAATTGTTTGTAAGCCAGATTGCATATCCGCCCAATCCGCCGAGTTCTCCGTTTTTGCCTCGCAAATCATCGGCGTACTGCGTTCCTTCGACATTAGCCGCGTCGCCGCCTGCTCCGCCCTGAACGTACAACTCGTTTACTTTTACCGTAAGATTGTTTACGCAAATACCTGCATAACCCGTCAACAAGTCATACGTATCCGCCGATTCATGCTTGCCCGACGTAACGGTGAGTTTACCGCTGCCGTAAATTTCAAGATTTCTCGCGTATATACCGTACTCGCCTATCGTCGTTGCCGTTTCGGGTTTAATCGAGCAATTTCCTGTTATACTTAAACTTAAAGTCGAGGTATCGCTGTAAAGTCCGTTCGTTTTGAATACGTAATTAAAATCTTTCATATACATATTCAATTCGGTCGAACGATTCTGAATTTTAACGTCTAAATATCGTACCGTAACGTTATTTTTACCCAAGAAATAAATGCTTTTTATCGTTGTCGGTATCGTAACGGTTTTGTTCATCGACCCGCTGAACGAAGTTCCGTCCAAGAGATAAACGGTATTAGTTCCGAACGCTATCGTACCGTTTATTTTACCGACCGCAACGTTGTAAGGCGTCTGATCTTCGACTGTAAACGATTCTTCACCGTAAGTATAAACGTATTCTGCTTTCACCGTTAAATTTTTATTCCATATATAATCGTCTGCATTAAACTTTACGGCACTCGAATAATACTTACGCTCATCCACTTTAAGCCCGTTAGCGTAAAGCGTAAGCGTTACGTTTTTCAAAGAGTACGCAGACCCGATGTTTGTTATACCCGTAGCGTTAAATACTACTTTGCCTTCAGAATCAGAAACCGTTAAATCGATTTGAGGATCTTCGACAACGTACGAAACTTGCGCCGTAATGCCCCAATAATGAACGGATACCGTTATAAGGTCGTTGTCGGTAAATAAGTATTTTCCGTTTGTCGGACTTATCTTTTGCTGCGATTTATTCTGAACTTCTATATCCGATTCGTCAACGCTGCTTACGATCGTTTTCGCCCCGTTCAATACTCTGTAAAGATTAAACTTGTAGCCTATCTCCGTATACAACGTTTGCGTTTCTTGTTCGTAATTTTCCGCCAGAACCTTATACGCCCCGTTCTGCGAATAAAGCAACATAAAGTCTACGCTGTCGTTATCGGAAACAATTAAATATACTTTCTCTTCAGTAGCGGATAAATTGAATTTCAATGCGGCATCCTGCTTTATAGTCGTAACTTCGGTTACCGCTTCGGACGTTTCGGAATCTTTCATTTCGTATAAACGAACGGAATCGCGGATAGATTTAGAAACGAACAGAGAAAATTCCCCGGCAGGTATTTTAATAAAACGCTTATTCGCTACGTTCCAGGAATACACCTGTTCCGGACGTATGGTTTGTACTGAAGAATCATCTTCCACGTTTGCATTCGTTACGAAGAAAATACCCGCTTGTCCGCCGACGTTTTCCATAGTAAGTTTTACGTAAACGACGGAATCTTCGGCAACGAACGAGTATACTTCACCGTTTTGGATTACTTCGCAATCTTGCCCGATAGAATTTTTAACTACGATATTCGCGGTAAAAGTGTTCGTCGAGTTTTTAGCGATTCTCACTTCATACTTTTCGCCTTTTACGACGTTATACTTGAAGGTCACCGATTTATTGACAACGAGAGTATCTCCTACACCCATAGTCAACCCCACGCGCGATATAGTGATAACGCTTTCGCCGCTCAACGTCGTTTTAAGATAATACTTTCCCACCGTCAAAAGCGAATCTTTGCCGACTTCTTCTAATATGGAATCGTATAAAACGTAATTGCCCGCACCGATAAAATCGTAATAATTATTCTCGGTTATTTCTACTTCAAGTACGTTATCACCCGTACCGTTAAGAGTAATTTCTGCGTTTCCGTCGGGATTGGCGGTTATTCTGTCCGCCAACTTCGGCTCAACGGATACGCTTACGATGGGCGACAAGTTTCCGTCTTTTGCAAGCAACGAAAGATAATAAACCTTACCTTTTTCAAATCGAATGCTTTGAGCGTTCTCAACGTCAGTTACGACTCCGTCGCAAAATATTTGCGCCAATCGGGCGTTGTTCGGCACGGATACGTTATAATCAAGCGTTTGCGGCGCTTTGAATTTAAGTATAACGCACGGGGAGTTTCCGTTTATCGAAAAAGTCGAACCGCCGCGAACGAAACCTTCGGTACTGTCGAAACAAATTTTACAAGTGCCGTGCGCTATACGCCCCGAAAAAGTAACGTATTGTTCGCCTTGCGGCAACAAATACGCGTCGCCGAGCGAACTTGCATTGAAAGAAGCGGATATGCCGCTCGGCAAATCGATAATTTTATATCTGCCGTACATAGGCGCGTTAAAACGATAGGTGCGCTCGCCGTCCACCGCAATTTCAACCGTTTTATCCAAATCGAGTTCGGCAACGTTATCGAACGTAACTTTGCCGGCAGGTAACTCCGAAAAAGTATCGTTTGCTATTTGTACGTAGTATTTTTGATTTGCCAACGCTAAAAATTCGGTATGATTGGTACATCCGTTCACCGTAAGATTTTCACCCTTGACCGAATTATAAATATAAACTCCGTACTTATTCGTATCGCAATCAATCGAAAGGTACGTATCTTTTTGCGGAGTATATTCGAACCACTTACTTTCGCCGACAGCGAAACTCTTGATATTTCTTTCACCGAAAGAATCTATGTTTTCGGTCTTTTTACAGAAAGTAAAATTATGTATCCCTGCAGGCAACCCCGAAAAAGTTATCAGATAATTTTTGCCTTTTTCAAAAACCGCTTCGTATACGTTGTCGTTTACCTTAGAAGTTTCAACGGTTTCTCCGTTACAAGTAATTGCGATTTCCGGCAATTGACCGTCAAAGATAAACCGATAACCCGTAGTGTCGTTACATTGATATGAAAATCTGTGATTACCTCCTTTTAGTATATATGCGTAATCGTCTTGCGAAACTTCATCTTCCAACGGCGTAACGCTTTTATTATCGAAAAGTATTCTTTCTTTCGAAAAGCCGTAATCGGACGCAACAGTTTTCATTGTACTGTAATCACCGCTTCTGTAAAATATATCAAATTCACACAATTGGTTTAACCGAGTCCTGCTGTTTGCATTATCAACCACCGTAATCATTTCCGCATAAGAATTGGTGGTACCCGACAAAACAATCTCACCTTCGGGCATAACCCCGACAATCCTTAAATAACTCGGTATATTCGGATCATTTCTCTGTTCTTCCCTCGAAATGCCCGTTTTTATATTCGTTTCATTATCGGCAACGATAGTTTCTTCCTTACCCGCGTCAACAATATCTTGATCAAGTTCATCAAAAAACTTCAAAATTGTACCGCCAACCCCATAGGTTTCGCTATCAAGTAAGTCATAAGCAAAATCTTTCGGAGCGCTCGTTAATTTTTTGATTGTGAAGTTTTCTATATTTGTTATCAGGTCATTACCCGTGGAATATGCTATTTTACTGTAATTCAACCGAGTCTGGCTTATCATAACTCCGTCGTCTTTTAATTTATCATATCCGTCATCTCCGTAATTTAAGTCGTTCTCGTTACGTAGGACAGAAGCAAATCTGGGATTGGCGACATAATACCTATCTTCATTTTCGACCTTCATATAGGTATATGCTCCGGAACTATCTCTAGAACGCTTAAAAGTTTGTTGTAAAATCGGTTTTATACGAATTACGTATTCAAGGTCAGAAGTATGAATTTGATCGTCATCATCAAATTCGTAAGAAAAATCTATCAGAAGTACATTAAATTCAGCCCGATCTTTAACCACGTAAAATCCATATTCTTTACCGTTGTAGGCAAACGTCGCTTTACCGGCGGATGTTTCTAAATATTTACGGGGAATTACTTCCGCTAATTCTGGGAAATACGTATCATTTTTCCCGTCTTGAACTTCCTTCGCAAATTTTTGTATGCTTTTGTCTGAAAATGTGCCGTCTTTTTTTAGTAGTTGATCACTGTCTGTGTATTTAGTATCGTCAAAATCCACAGAGGAATCTGCCCTAACAACAGAATAATTCGACCGTATGAAAGTGGGCATAAAGTAACACAACGTAATCAGCATTAACGTACATATCGTAATCGATATTTTTTTATTTTTAGTCATTTTTATCTCCTTTATAGAATTGTAATAACTAAATACACAAATCTACAATTCCAAATAGTTGACGTGGAATCCGCTTCGATACAAATACTATAAACACCGCGGTCGCTTACGGACTTTACTTCTTTGTACCATTTTTCGCCATCTCCAAACAATATACTTTTATGAAATACGTTCGCTCCGCTACTGTTCGGAGTAAACCAATCGTTACTCCAACGCGGATGTTTCGGGAGATTGTAAGAATCTACCCAAAACTTCATTTCTTCACCGGTATAATCAAACGTATCAGTTAATCTGTCCACACCCGGTTCAAAAACCCACTCGCTGCCAAAATTGTTCTTAACCTTTATGCTTACGTCGTATTTTTTATTTTCGTCGCTTTCTTTTTTACAACCCGTAAACAAAAAACAGGAACAAAACGCAACCGACAAAACGGTCAATAAACATAAAATCTTCATTCTCTTCATAAATTCAACTCCTTTCTTTTTAATCATGCCAGACAAGAATACTACTTCTCGACTTCAAGCACTATACTACTATATAAACAAAAACGCAACTGCTTTTACACTTTTTACCAAATTTCACAAAAGTTCGGGGCGGGCGCAAATGCGCCCGCCCCGAACTCAAATTAAAACAAAGGAGTTAAGTTTTTGTACTTGGTAAATCTTATTTTATAGCCGTTGTCTTCGACCTCGTCGCTTTCGCTTACGCAGACGAAATTCGGCATTTTATCGAGATCGTCGAAAAAGACTTCGGCTCCGCCGTCCGCTTTTACTTTCGTAACCAGAACTTCTTCGCAATACGGAAGCATCGTGTGATAAAAAGTCGCCCCGCCGATGACGTAAACGTCGCTCGTTTCTTTTCTTAAAATCGCGAGCATATCTTCGAGATTATGCACGCATATAACGTCGTTTCTGTCGACCGATTCGGGGCAGATAACGATATTTTTTCGGTTCGGAAGCGGTTTTCCGTTCGGGAACGACAACAGCGTGTTATACCCCATGCAAACGGTAGAGCCGAGCGTGGTCGAGCGGAAAAACTTCATATCCGCCGGCAACCTGAAAAGCAAATCGTTCTTTTTGCCTATGCCCCACTTTTCGTCTGCCGCGACTATCGCGCGTATCATACGGCGACCTCCAACCGCTTTTTAAGCGGAGTCGCTTCGTAGCCTTCCAACTTAAAATCGTCAACGGTAAAGTCGTAAAAGTTTTTGACGTCGGGGTTCATTATGAATTTCGGGGCGGTATATTCGGGGTTTTCGAGCATTTCTTTAACCGACGGAATATGTCTGTCGTAGATATGCGCGTCGGCGATAACGTGTACGAGTTCGCCCACTTTAAGACCCGAAACCTGCGCGAACATGTGCATTAAAACGGCGTATTGCATAACGTTCCAATTGTTTGCCACCGCCATATCGTTGGAGCGTTGATTGAGTATTCCGTTAAGTTTATCGCCCGTAACGTTAAAGGTCATAGAATACGCGCACGGGTACAGATTCATTTCGTGCAAATCGGCGAAAGTATAGATATTCGTCATGATTCTGCGCGAAGCGGGGTTATTTTTAAGGTCGTACAAAACTCTGTCTACCTGATCGAACTCGCCCTCTTTATAGATATGTTTTACGCCGAGTTGGTAGCCGTACGCCTTGCCTATCGTTCCGTCTTCGCCTGCCCAACTATCCCATATATGAGAGTGCAGATCGCAGATTTTATTCGACTTTTTCTGCCATATCCACAAAATTTCGTCTACGGCGTTCTTAAAGCCCTGCTTACGCAAGGTCATTATCGGGAACTCTTTTGAAAGATCGTAACGGTTTACGATACAAAACTTTTTTACGGTATGCGCAGGCGTACCGTCAAGCCACTTGGGGCGGACTTCTTTATCGGTATCCCAGACTCCGTTTTGTAATATATCTTCCGCATTTGCGCGGAACACCTTATCTGCGTAACTCATATATTGCTCCTTTTCGTATGTTTTTTCGACCTCTTCCGCCGGCTACGCCGCCACCTTCCCCGATAGGGTATAATATGTCATTGCGAAGGAGTAAAACGACGAGGTCGCTTTGCCATTCAGCCGACGTTGATTTTTTCTTCGGGAAGCCGCGCCGAAGGGTCGTTCTTCCGTATAATCGTGGCGAACGCGAAAGTAATTCCGCCCATTCTGCCGACGAACATAAATATCGCTAAAATCGTTCGCGAAGCCGCTCCGAGCGTCGGGGTTAAACCGAGCGTAAGTCCGACCGTGTCTATTGCCGAAGCCGTTTCGAATAAGCAATCGAACACGGGCAGATTTTCGATTGCGCTTATAGTTACCCCGCCTGTCACCCAAAGAGTGATATAGAGCGCGGCGACCGCCGCCGCCCTGCGGATAATTCCGTCGGAAATTCTTCTTCTGAAAACGGTAACGTCTTTATTTCGTTTGAATATCGAAAGCATTGCGATAAACAATACCGTTACGGTATTTATTTTAATTCCGCCCGCAGTAGAACCCGAAGCCCCGCCGACGAGCATCAAGAGCATCATAAGGAATTGACTGCCCGATTTCATCTTCGTCAAGTCCGCCGTATTGCTGCCCGCCGTTCTCGGAGTAATCGCCTGAAAGAGCGACAAAAGCACTCTTTTACCCGCCGGTTCGCCCGAAAAATCGAAAAAGAAAAACCACAGCGCGGGTAAAATAATCAATATCGCCGTCGCCGAAAGTATAATTTTAGATTGCAGGCGATATTCGCGTAAACGCCATTTATGTTTACGAACGTCGTCCCACGTTAAAAAGCCTATCCCGCCCGAAACGATTAAAAACATAACCGTGATATTTACGAGCGGATTTGCGGCGTAAGCCGTTAAAGACGCGTATTCGTTGCCTTTACCGCCCAAGACGTCGAAACCGGCGTTACAAAACGACGATACCGAATGGAATATTCCGTACCAAAGCCCTTTGAAAAATCCGAACTTCGGGATAAACGCTATCGATAAAAGCAATGCGCCGATAAGTTCGATAACGAACGTGACGGTAACGATAAAACGCATAAGTCTTACGACCCCGCCGATCTGCGTAGCCGAAAGCGAATCTCTTACCGCGGTACGTTCGTGCAGTCCGATTTTATGTTTCGTCCAGGTGGTAACGCCTATGGCGATGGTTATAACGCCAAGCCCGCCGATTTGTATAAGCAAAAGTATGACCATCTGACCGAAAACCGACCAGTGCGCAGCGGTATCTACAACGACCAGCCCCGTAACGCAGGTTGCGGAAACCGACGTGAAAAGCGCGTCGCCGTAACCGGTCCACTCGCCCGAAACCGAGGATACAGGAAGCGATAACAAAAAACTCCCTAATAATATGACCGACATAAACGCAAGTATCATACCCTGCGCGACGGATATTTTTTTGAAAAAGTTACGCATATAAAACGCCGTGTAAAAAGGCATACGATTCAAGTCGTATGCCCAAATTATATCATTTACTTTATAAATAGTCAAGCGTTGAACCGATTATAAATAATACGAACCCCGCCGTATATACCGTCACAAGTATTTATCGACTACCTCGTTCATTTCGTCGATGCGGGTTATCATATCTTCCGCCAGAGCAAGTTGACACCTTGCCCTGTCGAGATTTTGTTCTTCGCGGGATATTTTGAAATATTTATCGCCGTCGAGATAGTCGGTTAAAAACCTCATTCCGCACTCGACGGTCATCGTAACCGCGCCGAGAGCAAGCGTATTCTTTTCGTTTTCGGAAAGAGTCTGACCGACTGCGGATAAAAATCCCCGCGTGAACGCTTCGAACTTATCCATATCGAGTTTTACTATCGAAACGTCTTTTTCGTCTTCGTCGCACGTGTTGGCGGTAAACCTTATCGCGTCGCCGAAGTCAAAACCGACAAGCCCGGGCATAACGGTATCGAGGTCGATAACGGACAAATGTCTGAACGTCGTTTTATCGAAAAGCACGTTATTACACTTGGTGTCGTTATGCGTAACTTTGAGCGGAAGTTCGCCCGCGCGCTGCATTTTATACATTTTTGTGGCGATTTCTTTAAGCGAAAGATATTTTTGTATTTCGACCTTTACGCCGTCCGCCCTGCCGGTATCGTTACGCCGTACGGAATTTTCAAAGGTTTCGTACCTTAAAACGGTGTTATGAAAGTGCGGAATTACTATATTCAGGTCTTGTACCGGAAAATCGGCAAGATACATCTGAAATTCGCCGAATGCCTTGCCGGCTTCTTCTATAACGGTCGGATTATCGGTTATATTGAAGGTAACCGAATCGTCGATAAACCTTGCGCAACGCCAGAAACCGTCCTTTTCGTCCACGAAATAGTATTTCCCGTTCTCGGTGGGTTGGTAATGCAGAACGTAGCGTTTCGCGCTTACGCCCGTAGCCTTAATCTTTTCCCTGATATACTCGGTAACTTTGACGATATTTTCCATTACGGCTTCCGGATTTTTGAAAACGTACACGTTGATACGCTGTAAAATATAATCCTTAACCTCGCCGCGACGGACGAAATAAACTTTATACGTCGTGTTTATATGTCCGTTGGTCAACAGTTCGTAGGACAAATACTCGCCGTCTATACCGAATTTTCGACAAATCTTTTCTATTTTTCTATCCATCTCGATACGCTACATACTATTCTTTAATTAAAAAAATTGTAACACTTTTTAATTAAAAAGGCAAGCGTATGCTTTTAATATATTTTTTCGACCTTGATTCTGTCGTAAATTTCGAGAAATTTATCTTTATAGAATAAATTCGTACCGGGGGTCATTACCGAAGCCGTACCCGCCGCCACGGCGCAACGCAGAATTTCTTCGCGCGAATCGCCCCTTTCGGTAGTCAATGCCACCGCCGCGACCATTCCGTCGCCCGCCCCGACCGTGGAATTTACCGCAACCGTCGCGCTTCTGCAAAACAGAGCGGAATTTTTATCGACTAAAAACGCGCCCTTTCTGCCGAGCGACAATAAGACGTTTTCCGCCCCCGCATCGAGAAGCCTTCTGCACCCTCCGAGCATTTCGTCATAGCCGTCGTAATGCTCGCCTGTAACTTCTTTCAGTTCGTCTAAATTGGGCTTTACGAGATACGCTCCGCCTTTAAGAGCGTTTACGAGCCTGTCGCCCGTAACGTCGAATATCTTTTTGACGTTCTTGGGTATTCTTTCGGATAACCGAAGATAATAATCGTCGCCGACGCCCGACGGAAGCGAGCCGCTCATCACGACTACGCTCGCCTGCTGCGAAAGCGTACCCACGAGGTCTAAAAGTTCTTCTTGTTCTTTTTCGGCAACGGGTTCGCCCTTGTCGTTGATTTCGGTCATCATAGAGCGCTTATCGACTATTTTATAGTTGGTTCTCGCCCCGCCTTTGTTCCATACGAAGGTGTTTTTTACGCCTTCGTCGTCCAACGCGTGAACGAACATTTTTCCGTTATCGTCAAACATAAACCCCGTTGCGAAACTGTCGCCGCCGAGCCTTGCCACACCTACGGCGACGTTCAACGCCTTTCCGGAGTAAGTTATTACTTTATTTTCAACCCTGTTGAGCGACCCCGTTTTTAACGTATCGAGTTCTATCGTGCAATCGACGCTCGGATTAGGGCATACAGACAATATCATTTCCGCCTCATACTTTCGCCTTCCCTTTCTCCGCTTTACGGTGAAAAGGAAGGCGGAACGATTATTTTTTATTCGTTATTGTTTTTTTGCTTCCGCTATAATCTTATCTTGCAGATTCGACGGAACTTCTTCGTATCTGACGAATTCGGTAACGTAACTACCCCTGCCCTGCGTCATCGAACGAAGGTCGGTGGCGTATTTCAGAATCTCCGCCTGCGGCGCTTCCGCGGTAACGACGGCGTTGCCGTCTACGGTGTCCGTACCCAAAATTCTGCCCCTGCGCTTATTCATATCTCCCATTATATCGCCGAGATAGCCGTCGGGAACGGTAATATCCATTTTCATGACGGGTTCGAGTATACACGGAGAAGCCTTCTTCATACCGTCGAGATAAGCGAGCCTCGCCGCCGAAACGAACGCGACTTCTTTACTGTCTACGGGGTGGTAACTTCCGTCGAAAAGCGTGCATTTGAGATTTACTACAGGGTAGCCCGCAAGTACGCCCTCTTTAATCGCTTCTTTAAGTCCTTTATCTACCGCCGGAATAAACTGACGGGGAACGACGCCGCCGACGACCGCGTCGACGAATTCGTATAAGCCGTCTTCCGCGCCCGGTTCAAAGCGGACTTTACAATGTCCGTACTGTCCCGCGCCTCCCGACTGTTTTTTATGTTTGCCTTCGCCCTCGGCGGATTTTCTTATAGTTTCTCTGTAAGCGACTTTGGGTTCGGTTAAAACCGCGTCGCAACCGAATTTGTTTTTGAGTTTTTTGCAAAGTACCGAAAGTTGCGTGTCGCCTACGCCGACGATAAGCATTTCGCCCGTATCGGCGTTCTTTTCGATTCTGAACGAAACGTCTTCTTCCTGCAATTTTTTAAGACCCGCGAACACCTTGTCTTCTTCGCCTTTTTTAGCCGAGCCGATTGCCATAGCGTATTCGGCGGGAGGCATTTTTATCGTCGGGGTAACTATTTTTCCGCTTACCGACAACGCGTCGCCGGTCGCGACCGCGCCGAGTTTTGCAAACGCGCCTATATCGCCCGCGACTATTTCGTCGGTAGGTATCTGCTTTTTACCGCGCAAATAATATATCGAACTTATCTTCTGCGCTTCGCCCGTTCTGCCGTCGATAAGCGTGTCGCCGCTTTTAACCGTTCCGTTAAGAACTTTGAACATATTAAGTCTGCCGACGAACGGGTCTACGGTGGTTTTGAAAACTCTGACTACGGCCGGGGCGCCCGAATCGGGTCTGATCTCTATTTCTTTACCGTCGTCGAACGCCTTCTGGGGTTGCGCGTCGGCGGGTGAAAGCATGGTAGAAACCATTTTATCCATGAGGTTGAATATTCCCTGATTTTTAAGCGCGCTGCCGCCGAGCACGGTTATGGTCGTACACGCCTTTACGCCGAGTTTTACGCCACGCTCGATTTCTTCGCCCGTAAGGTCGCCGTCCGCGAAGAATTTATCGAGAAGTCCTTCGTCGTTTTCGGCCGCCGCTTCGCAAAGAGCAAGACGGGCTTCTTCGTAGTCGGATTGAAGATTTGCGGGAATAGGATGTTCGTTTCTTTCCCAGTCGCGAAGTACGCCGTAAGCCACTTTCACGAAACCTTTCATTTTTTCGTCTACCATGTTCGGTATAATCATCGGCGCGATTTTATTGCCGTATTTTTCTTTGATCGCGTGGACGGTCTTAACGAAATTTGCGTTATCTTTATCAAGTCCGTTTATAAAAAGTATAGACGGGATTTTATTTTTAAGACAGTATTCTATCGCCTTTTCGGTGCCGACGGTCAAAGTTCCGTTCGCGCCGGTAACTATCAGCGCGTTATCGGCAGCCGCAAGAGCCTCGCTGCGTTCGCCCTCGAAATCGAAAAATCCGGGAACGTCCAAAAGGTTGAATACTACGTGTCTGTTTTTTCTGTCGGTATATTCGCAACGGGAAGCCGTGAGGCTTATCGACGTTTTTCTGGCTATTTCTTCCTGCTCGAAGTCGCTTACGGTGTTTCCGTCGTCGACTTTACCCTGGCGATCTATCGCGCCCGCATTAAAAAGTATGGCTTCGGTAAGAGTAGTCTTACCTTCGCCGCTGTGCCCGATGATCGCTACGTTTCTGATCTCTTCTGTCCTTATCATTTTAGTTTTCCTCTTTTCATATTTTTTCGGGAATCCGTTGTGATTTTACGTAAACCACCCCCGCTTATTTCAATTATATACTATAACAAAACGAATTTCAACCCATATTGAAAAATTTTTTTATTTTTTTGCGAAACGTTTTTTAGGATAAAAAAATAAGGGAGCGAGAAAAACTCGCCCCCTGGGGTCTTAACCCAATAATTCCGCGACTGCCGGTTCCGTCTTTATTTACTTACCTTAACGCTCTTTATCGTTATCGTCTTATACGGAACAGCCCTTAAATATTTGCTGTTACTATTCAATGTGGAAAGAACGTCGCTGTAATCCTCGCCCGTTACGTCGATCGGGGTTTCCCCGCCGACTGCGGTATATTTACCTTCGCTGTCTTTTACGAATACGTGTCCGAGAGATTCGAACTGTTCGTAAACGGCCTTCGATTTTTCATCGCTGCCGTCTACGCAATTTTCGTAATCGAAATAGTAAGTGGTCGAACCGTTGGTGTCCTTGACGTATTTATCGGCGTCGGTTATCAATTTTTTAAGCGTATCTTTACCTTTCGTTATTTTACCGATGACGGCAAAACACTGTGCGGCGGTATAGCCGCTTTCTACGTTGGTATAATAACCGTCGCTACCCGTTACGAGCGCAAGAGTGCCTTTCGCCGTATCGTGCCCGCCGTCGACGTCGTAACTCAAAGTATCCCTTTTCAATACGAGCGTACCGTCAGAAACGGTAAGAGTTTTTGAACTGCTTATTCCGTTGGCCCTGAATTCGCCGACGATGCTTCCCGTCGCGGTATATCTGTTTCGTTTACCGTTGGCAATCGTTTTTCCGCTGACGTAATCGGAGTTTATAATCGAAGTATAGGCAAGTTTCGCGTTTTCGTCGTATCTTGATTTGCGTTCGCCGTTATCGAGATAAAATTCGCCGAGTTCTATATGATTCTGCTTCAGATCGCTTACGACGGTTCCGTCGTAATAACCTTTCGAAGCAAGATATTTGACGTGAGCGATCGTCGCCGGAGCGTAGTTCATATAAAGTTCGATTTCCACGTTGAGCGTCTGCGCTTTGTCGTCGGTATCCGTATATTCGAAAACGATATTCATTTTTTCGATTTTACTGCCGTCTTTAACGACGCCTTTACCGCAACCCGTAAAACAGAAAACGGTTGCCGCCGCAAGGAAAGCGGAGCATATTCTTTTAAGTAATTTTTTCATTCAATCCTCCGTGCATAGCAGCGACGCTACGCAAGAATTTTAACTTATTTTAACATTATAAACGATTTTAGTCAACGCAATTAAATAAGATTTTTTGTAAATCGACTAAAAATTCGTCATATAAGTAAAGTTTTTGCCGCGTTCAAGGCGGTTTCTGCCGATTCGCCGTTCGAAAAACGCATTATAAAGAACGCCAGACCGACGAGAGCAGCCAACCCCAAAATCACCGCAATCGCTACGCGAAGCGGAGAAATCGGCGTTTTGCCTCTGACTTTTCCGCTACAACCGTTTACCGCTACTCCGTAACTCTTTTTACCGTACTTATACGACAAAAAATAAACGGGAAGAAGCAGATATTTATACGTAACGTTTTCGTGTGTGGTACTTACGTTGAGATAATCGATCACGTCTGCGTTGTACTCGCGCTTGATGTGCTGCCGAATGAGCGAATCCATAGCATTTTTCGCGTCTTGCCAGCACTCGTTAAGCCCCTTCGTATAGCCGTCGGCAACGAAACCCGAAAGATAGTTCTTTTCGTAAACGCAGGCGTTAGCCGTGTTGAACGGCGAAAGTCTGTCGATTTGTTTCTGATTGAATTTATCGCTGTTGGCGATAAGCAAATCGTCGAAAAATTCGGTATACGTACCCGAAATGTTCTTATATTCTATGTAAGTTTCGGTTCGTCTGTCTTTACCGCTGCCCACCGTGCGGGTTCTGCTGTATCCGACGCGACCGACGTAAGTCGAATAAGTATTGCTGTCGAAGGTAAAACAAGGCTCGTAAACCCCTCGCATATTCTCGCGGTTTAAGTTCTTTTTGAACTTTCTCGGCGCGAAAATGCGTGATTTAGCCCACTTTTTCCCGTATTCGGCGGCTTTATCCGTCCCGAATTTGAAAGGAATTACCGCCTGCGGACGTATACCTTCGAAACTCTTATCTTTTATTATGTGCGTCGCTCCGCAAAACGGACAGGCCGTCGCTTCTTCTTCGGCGTTTATGATAATCACGGCGCCGCAGTTGTTGCATTTATAAGTGACCTGTTCGGACGAATCCCACGGCTTGACTTTATCGAAGCCCTCGGTAATATCGTTCTCTTTAACCTCTTTATTCTTTTCGAAGTCGACCGTATTGCCGCAATGCTCGCATTTGAGAGTTTGCGTATCGGGGTTAAAGTTAAGAGTTCCGCCGCAACTCGGACATTTTATACAGTCCGTAGCGACGTTTTTGTAATTCTTAGTGTAATCAATTTCGTTCATGGTTTTTTATACCGTAATCATGTTTTAACCCGCAGTTACGCCCCGAAGCGTCTGCTTCGGGGCGCACACGTACGTTGTCTTTACGCCCGAAAATCACTTAACGTCGTTGAGTTCGGCAAGCATCTGTTCGAGATCCGCGCCGTGAACGGCTGCCGCTTCGCCGACGGTTTCACCGTGAGCGATGGCGCATCCCAGACAATGCATTCCGTAACGCATAAGAATTTCCGCCGCGTTGGGATTAATATCCAACGCCTCGGTTATAATAGTGTTTTCCGTAATTTTTCTTTCCATGGTTTTACACTCCGTAAATATATGATTATTCTCTTTTCGTTTTTTATACTATCGTTATCGACTTTCTCCGTCAACTTCGCCGACGCCTTACCCGACGGGAAAGGCGTAAACCGTTACGTCCGGGGAACCGTAAAATCGACTCCGCGGTAAACCGCCCTTCCGGAAGATGTTTCGCTTACGCTCAACATGACGGTAAACAATCTGTCATCCTGAGCAAACTTGCGAAGTCCCTTCGGCAGGTCGCCCCCTCTTCGGCACGCTATGCGTGCCACCTCTCCCGCTTCAACGGGAGAGCATACACCTGGAAAGGCAAAACCGTCGGACTCGATGCTACCGATTATAACTTCTGACCGCATTCGGGGCAGAACTTCGCGCCCGCCGCTACTTTCGCTCCGCATTCGGGGCAGAATTTGCCTTCGGCTTGCTTTTGTCCGCATTCGGGACAAAACTTACTGCCCGCAGGAATAGCCGCGCCGCAGTTCGTACACTTTACGGTATTCGCCGCAGGTTGAGCCTGAGCGGGGGCAGATTGCTGATTATTCGTCGCAAACGCGCCTGCCATGATATTGCCCATACCGACACCCGCGCCCATACCGACGCCGGCGCCCATGAACGCGCCCCCCATTCCGGGATTGGCAGCCGCAGACTTCATCGCTTCCGCCGCGGATACTTTCAACAAAGTGTCCGTCTTATCGCCAAGAATACCGAGTTTGGAGCGTTCGTCGAGAGCCTTTTCGACTTCCTGCGGAACGGACATGTTCTCGATGAACAAGTTGACGAGTTCAAGACCGATTTCGCGGAACTTCGCCTGAATTTTCGCCTTGACTATTTCGTTGAACTCCATAGTGTTGGCTGCGAGATCCAAAGCCGAAACTTTGCTTTCGCCGAGCGCGTCGGTGAGCGAAGAGATGAGCATGGTCTTCAGAAAGCCCGTAATATCTTCGGTTTTGAAACTGCTGTTGGTTCCGAAAAGTTCTTTTAAGAATACCGCCGCGTCGTCTACCCTGAACGAGAACGCGCCGTATCCCCTTACCCTGATCGCGCCGAAGTCGGGATCGCGCATCATTATGGGGTTAAGAGTACCCCACTTGATATTCGTAAACTGCTTGGTGTTGACGAAATAAACGTCGCAGGTGATCGGCGTCTGGAAAGCGTACTTCCACGCCGCGAGTTTAGTCAGAATCGGAAGTATTTCCGTCTTCATATCGTGAAGACCGGGCATAAGAATATCCGCTATCTGTCCTTTATGTACGAATATCGCGACCTGCGATTCTTTTACCGTAATGGTGGACTTATCGTTCACTTCTCTACCCTGATTTTTGAAGGGATATTTATAAACGAGAGTATTATTGCTGTCGTCGTTCCATACGACGTTAAGTCTGAATAATGCCATTAAAAACTCCTCCTGAACGCACTATATGCTTTCTCACGTACATTTTACCATAAAATATTCTTTAATGCAAGAATTTACGCGATTATTTTTGAAAAACGCGCAAAAACCGCGGCTTCCGTAACCGAAAGCCGCGGTTTTGATTTTTAATTTAACGATTACGCGATTTCTGCGGGTTTAGTAACTACGGTTTATTTTATGCGGAGGGCGCGCATTGCGTTAAGTATGGCAATCATCGCTACGCCTACGTCGGCGAATACCGCTATCCACATCATATTCGGAATACCTATCGCGCCGAGTATAAGAGCAATCGCCTTTACGCCGAGCGAGAATATAATGTTTTCGCGAACGATACGCATGGTCTTTTTCGCTATCTTTTTCGCGGTTACTATATCCGACAATCTGTCGTGCATAAGAACCACGTCGGAGGCTTCTATCGCGCTGTCGCTGCCGACCTGCCCCATGGATATACCCACGTCTGCCCGCATAAGTACCGGCGCGTCGTTTATTCCGTCGCCGACGAAAGCAATGACGTCGTTCTTGTTCTTACGGGAAATGAGTTTATCGACTTCGGCGAGTTTGTCCTGCGGCAAAAGTCCGCTTTCGTAGTCGTCGATTCCGAGTTCTCTCGCGACGGGGGAAGCCGCTCTTTCGTTGTCGCCCGTAAGCATAACGACTTTCGTCTTTTGTTCTTTAAGTCCGTCTATAACGCGTTTGGCGTCGGGTTTAACCACGTCGGAAACGCAAATCGCGCCGAGATATTCGCCGTTTCTGGCAACGTAGACCGTAGTACCCGAAAAATCGGCTTCTTCGATTTTTACGTTTTCGGCAAGCATGAGTTTCGCGTTACCGCACGCAAGCCTTTCGCCGTCTTTTTCGGCGACGATACCCTTACCCGCAACTTCGGTTACGGCGTAACTTTCGTCTTCTTCGCCCACCCCTTCGGCAACGATACTCTTCGCTATCGGGTGTGTGGATTTATATTCGCAGATATACGCGGCTTTAAGAACTTCTTCACGCCTGTCTTCCGGAAAGACTTTACTTACCTTGAATTCGCCCGTAGTCAAAGTTCCCGTTTTATCGAACACTACCGCGTTGACTTTTTCGAGTTGCTCTATATAATTCGCGCCTTTTATAAGTATGCCTTTACTGCTCGCGCCGCCTATGCCGCCGAAAAATCCGAGCGGAATAGAGATGACGAGAGCGCACGGACAAGAAACTACGAGGCATGTAAGAGCGCGCTCTATCCAACTTGCCCAGACCGCCCCGTCGGAAGCGGCGTTCACTACAGAAATAATCGCGGGCGGGATAATCGCGAGCGCAAGCGCGGTGAAAACGACGAAAGGAGTGTAATATTTTGCGAATACCGAGATAAAGTTTTCGGTTTTAGCCTTTTTGCCCGAAGCGTTTTCGACCATATCGAGAATTTTAGATACCGTACTGTCGTAAAATTCTTTTTCCACTTTAATATCGACGGAGCCGTCGAGAACGATCGTTCCGCTCATTGCCGAAGAGCCTTCTTCGACGAACACGGGAACGCTTTCGCCCGTCAACGCGCAGGTGTTAAGGTTGGTATTGCCCTTTATAACCACGCCGTCGAGCGGAATTTTTTCGCCCGCGTGCACCTGAACGATTTCGCCGACCGAAACTTCTTCGGGATAGACTTCAACCCACTTTCCGTCGCGGAAAACACGCGCCTGATCGGGGCGGATGTCCATAAGCGATGCGATGGATTTTCTCGACTTTCCGACAGCGTAATCCTGAAAAATTTCGCCGACCTGATAAAACAGAATAACCGCTACGCTTTCGGCGAAATCGCCGTGCTCGCCCTTGGTCATCTTAACGATACCGAGCGCGAACGCGCCGAGAGAAGCAACCGTCATAAGAAAGTTTTCGTCGAAAACTTTACCGTGGCAGATATTGCGGATCGCCTTCCACAAAACGTCGTAAGCGGCGGCGAGGTAAATAACGCCGTAAAGCGCAAGCCTTACGCAGTCGTTTATCACGACTATTTTATCCGCTATAAAGATAGCGAAGAAACAGACGAGGCAAACGCCCGTCCGTATCGCTTTTTTTACAAGATCTTTATCCATAAAAAATCATTTCCGTAAGATTATAAACCTATAAATTCCCAGTCGGGTTCGAGTTTTTTTGCGGCGGTCTTTATCTCGTCGAGAACGTTTTTGTTTTCATCGTAATCGAGCGTCATTTTTTCGCCGATAAAACTTACGTTTACGGAATTGACTCCGTCGATTTTGGCAACCGCCCTTTCGAGTGCCGCGGCGCAGTTGGCGCAATCCAGATTTTTGATTCTTACTACCTTTTTCATGATTTACTCCTTTGATTTTTATCTTTACGTTTTATAATCGCATTATCGATTATTCTTTAACGTGTTCTATCGCCATTTCGAAAATTTTAATGACGTGTTCGTCGGCAAGCGAATAAAAAACCTCTTTGCCGCACTTTCTCGACTTGACGAGTTTACTCTGACGAAGTATGCGCAATTGATGAGATATGGCGGATTTGGTCATATTGAGAAGCGCGCCTATATCGCATACGCACATTTCGCTTTCGAAAAGAGCCATTAAGATATTCGTTCGGGTACTGTCGCCGAATACTTTGAAAAGTTCCGCAACGTCGTAAACGAGGTCTTCGTCGGGCATCATTGCCCTTACCTTTTCAAGCACGTTTTCGTGAGTGTGTTCGCATTCGCACGTCTTGATTTCGTCTTTCATATACTTCTCCGTGTTTTACGTTTACTAACGGTTGAATAATTATTCAACTGTTTACAGTATATTCTTTCGCAGACGGTTTGTCAACCGTTTTTAATAAGTTTTTTCAAAAAAATTTTATACGGGCAAAAGCGAAAAATACAGAAAAGCCGAAATGTAAGAAAAAATCTTGCATTTCGGCTTTTTCGTTTTAATATAAACTCTGCGATATACCACCCTTCCGGGAGATGTTTCGCTTACGCTCAACATGACACGTGCATTGCAATCCGTACGCCAATCTTCGGGATCGCCACGCTACGCTCGCGATGACATTTATTAAGTACGTCATTGCGAAGGAGCAAAGCGACTGTGGCAATCCCCGCAATAAAAGGCGGAGCGGCTGCATAGGCGGACATACCCCAATCTTCGGGATCGCCACGCTACTGCTATTCGGCGATTAACGCTAACGCGTTTGAAACTAACGTTTAGCCATTAGAGATTTGAACTAATCAAGTTTTAACGACGCAAAATTTGCAAAATCATCGTTAAACTCTCTTGTAATACGATAAAGTATGACTGCGTTCGTTTGCCTTGATTTTTCTAAATTTTTCGCCGTTAAAATGCCTTGCACCTTAAAGCCGTATTTTTTAGGCGGTTTTGGTGAAGATTTGCGACGACGTATATAAATACTTCTAGCAAAGATTTGCCGAAACAGGCAAAAAAGACGACTTTAAGGCTCGATTGGTTCAAATCTCTAATGGCTAAGCAATTGATACTCAATTGCAATCGCCTTATGAATACCTTCGTTAAATAATCCTTGCTAGCAAATTATTTAACTCGCCATTGACGCGATGACGGTGTTATTATGTCCCTTACTCCATGGACGGCGTTATCTGCCGAATTTGTCGTAGATATAACAAGGAACAGCCGACCAGGCGTGGCAAAGGCTGCCGCCTTCGTCAAAGTCCGCTTCGCCGAGATCGGTTTCCCAAAGAGAAGTCGCGCCCGAATATATCATCTTTCCGAAACGTTCCTCAATATCGTTCCAGACGAAATCAAGTCCGTTTTTGGAATAAGTGATTATCGCTTCGTAATAAAGTTGCAACGCCGCAGGCGTACAAGGCGTAATTCTTTCGTCTTTCGAGATTAAAAGTTCTGCTATTTTTTTCGCTCTTTCTTTACCGACCGCGCCAGAATACAGCGCCGCGGCAAGCGAATAGGCGTGCAAGCCCGTCTTTTTACCGTCTTTTATATAGGAATAGTAAAGCCCGCTTTCTTCGTCGTAGAAACTCCCGACCGCAGACGCGGCTTTTTCGGAAAGTTTACGATAAGTTTCGGCTTGCTCTTTTCTGTCGAGAATTTTTTCGAGTTCGGAAATATATTCCGCAGCCAAAGCGAGTATTGCCGTGGGTATTATATCTTTCGACGGCGCGCTTTCGACTTTTTTGAAAATTTCGCCGCCGTCAAGCCCGTCCGACCATTCGTAAAAGTTCCAGTACCTTACGCCCTGAAAACTCTCTACGCCGTTTTCGGTAAGTCTCGCCGCGAAAATATCGGCTATCCGCTCGGCGTGCGGTATCATTTCGGCAAGGAATTTTTTATCAATATCGACTTTCGCGTTTTCGTAAAGCGCAAGCACCCAGAAAAGCGAGAAAATCGGAATGGTTATATTCATCTTTGCGGGTGAACAGAGCGAAAACAATCCGTCTTCGTCGGTAGAAAGCGCGATAGTCCTTAAACTCGCGCGCGGATATTCGTATTCGCCGAACGCGCCGTAACCGAAAAGCATCTGATTTCTCGAATCCATCGCGTAAAGAGCCTGTTCGCGCCACGGGCAGTCTTCGTAATGCTCGTGCATGCAGAGCCTTAACGTTCTTACGCCCGTTTCGTAGATTTTTTCGACGAGTTTATCGTTGAATTTTTTCGGTAATTCTTCGACGGGATAAAAATATTCCCGTACCGTCAATTTATCGATAGTCGCCTTATGCGCATATATGTACACTTGCAGATAACGAAGCCCGAGGCGGCGTATATAGTTTGAAAATACGTTTTTACCCTTTTTAAGTTTAACCGAGAACGCGAAATTTCTCAGCCCAACTTCCGCTCTTACTCTCCCGTCGGACAGATGCTCTCCGTAAGCGACGATCATATCGGCGTCTTCTTCAACGGTAATATCGAAGTTCATATACCCCGAAGTTTCTCTGCCGAGGTCGTACACGACGTAAATTCCGTCGCCTTTTTCGCAGGCAAATCCAACGGGTTTATCGGCAAATTTTATCTTATCTTTGCCCGTCATATCCGAAAATCTTACGAAACCCAAAAGAGCGTTCTGCGCTTTAAGCGACGGCAGATCTCCGCCGGCTTCTACGAAATAGCCCTGCATGACCGCTTTACTTTCGAGCGGCGAGGACAGCGAGCAACGCTTTATGGGACGAGGATTAAAAGTATAATCGGCGTCTTTGACCTCGGCGTTTACGAAGCCGTCGCAGCCGATACGAGTTTTCCAATCGTCTTCTTTCGTCAGATCCGCTTTATAGGAATATCCGAGTTGATTGGTTATGACTTCCATATCGCCCGACTTATATACGAGCGACTTTCTTACAAGGGTATTTTCGTCGGATTCGGTCAAAACCGCTTCGCCCGAAAATACTCTGAACGCAACCCCCGCCGTCTTCGGATACCATACGGAACTGTTTTTAAGTCCGTCGTGATACGCCCTTACGGCGATAATGTTTTCGCCTTTTACGCAAAATTCGCTTATATCGACGCGCTCGTATACCTTATAAAAGGGATAATCGGGATATTGACCGTTAGCCGCGAATTTACCGTTAATATATAATTCGAATTCTCCGTCGGCGGAAATATCGGCGTAGCATTCGCCGTCGTCGTAGCAAAAGCGGCTTACGCATTCCGCGTAAGAATTGACTTCGTTTTCTTTGTCGTACCAGATAGTTTTCATTTTACCTTAAAATACGCAAACTTCCCCTACGGTCAGCCGCAGGGGAAAGTAAGCGTTACGCTTAAATTATTTTCTTATATTTTTATAGAGAGGACCGTAAGCGGCGCACGCGCGATAGTCCTGACCTTCTTTGTCCATACCGAACGCGCCCCATGCCGACGGACGATAGATGTCGTTTTCTTCTACGTTGTGCATACATACGGGGATACGAAGCATCGAACACATGGTAATAAGGTCTGCCCCGATATGTCCGTAAGAAATCGCCCCGTGGTTCGCGCCCCAGTTGTTCATAACGTCGTAAGCGGACTTGAACGCGCCCTTGCCGGTTACGCGCGGAGCAAACCAGGTGCACGGCCAGGTGTAGTCGGTTCTCTTCCAGAGTTTATCCGTAACTTCGTCGGGAAGTTTAACCGTCCAGCCTTCGACGATCTGAAGTACGGGACCCAGACCTTTGATAAGGTTAAGTCTTATCATAGTAGCGGGCATTTCCGCGCGGGTAACGAATCTCGACGAATAACCGCCGCCGCGGAAGTAACCCAAATCGGCGTACGGCCAGGTCGTAGCGTTCATCATCGTGTCGATATCCGCATCGGTAACTTCCCACCACTTTTTCATTACGGCGTTGCCGTTTTCGTCTTTGACTTCGCCGCATGCGTCTACGCAGCACGCGCCCGAATTGATAAGGTGAATGAAACCGTCCGCTTCTTTCGCGCGTCCTTCGAGTTCGTAGCCGGTAACTCTCTTTACGGCGTCGCCCGACCAGTAAGTTCTTACGTCCGCGAACATCTGCGCTCTGCCGGTAAGGAGTTTCATAAACAGCATACTCGTAGCGTTAAGCGTATCGTTTTCCGTACCTAAAATATATGGTTCTCTCGCGCCGTTCCAGTCGAACGAGGAGTTGAGAATGGATTCGGGGAAATCGCAGTTGGGATAAAAGTCCGTCCACTGTCTTTGTCCCTGGAAGCCGCCGACGATGGCGTTGTGTCCGACCATTTCTTCTTCTCTGCCCTTCGGAAGGCGTTTGTTGCCGTTGAACAAATCCTTTATAATGCACGCCATTTTAGCGGTAAATTCCCAGTCTTTTTCTTTCTGAGCGGGAGTTTTCTGCATTTCGACGGGGTTTTTATCGAAGTCCGGTCTGCACTTTTCTTTAACCCAGGCAAGAGCCTTTTTATATTCCGTTCTGTCGTAAATACCTTCGGTCATTCTGCGGATGATTTCTACTTCGTCGACCGATTCCACTCTCATACCGAGATACTCTTCGAAAAATTCGGGGCTGATAATCGAGCCGCCGATACCCATCGTAACCGAACCGATCTGAAGGTAAGATTTACCCCTCATGGTAGCGACTGCGACAGCCGCCCTCGCGAAGCGGAGAATCTTCTCGCTTACGTCGGCAGGGATAGACGTGTCGTCGGCTTCCTGTACTTCGTGTCCGTAAATGCCGAACGCGGGAAGTCCTTTCTGGTTATGGGTAGCGAGTACCGACGCAAGATAAACCGCGCCCGGTCTTTCCGTCCCGTTAAAGCCCCATACCGCCTTGATGGTCATAGGATCCATATCCATGGTTTCCGCGCCGTAGCACCAGCACGGCGTAACGGTAAGCGTAATGTCTACGCCCGCCTTTCTGAATTTATCCGCGCAGGCGGCGGCTTCGGCAACTCTGCCGATAGTCGTGTCGGCGATGATTACCTTCACGTGTTCGCCGTTGGAATAAAATACGTTGTCCTCGATAAGTTTAGCCGCGGACTTCGCCATGTTCATAGTCTGATCTTCGAGGCTTTCGCGAACTTTAATCTTGCCGCGTCTGCCGTCGATGGTCGGTCTTATACCGATTACGGGATAATCCCCTATAAGTCTTGATTTTGCCATTTTTTTGCCCTCTCTTGATTTTTATTTGAACGCTACGACGAATTTCTCGCCGCAAGCCTTTTTCACGATAGATTGTACCCTATTTTTCAAACGTTTTCAATAGCGGAATTTGCCGTATTTTTTTCGCCTTTTTCGCCACTGACCCGCAGATAACCGAAAGTTTATTCTTTTGCGGGCGGAACGTCCGCCAAAAGAACGGTCGCGTTACCGGCGATAGTAAATTTCTGCGCTGCCGTAACGAAAAAGCCGTCGCCCTTTCTGAAAGTTTCGCCGTTTATCGTACCGGTCCCTTCCACTACGTTTACGCAGGTAAAACTGCCGGCGTTTACCGCGGAATACCCGCCTTTCAAGTCGAGTTTTCTCAAACGGAAGTAGTCGCACTCGGCTATGGTTTTCGCCACGCCGGAAGCGACGTCGGCAAACGAAACGGGTTCGTATTTTTTGAAATTTATTACTTTTACGGCTTTATCGATATGAAGTTCGCGGGGTTTTCCGTCCGCCCCGCGACGATTATAGTCGTAAACTCTGTAAGTCAGGTTGCTGTTTTGCTGAACTTCGCATATAAGGCAGCCCGCGCCGATCGCGTGTACCGTACCCGAAGCGATAAAATAACATTCGCCTTTTTTTACGGGAATAAAATTGAGAAGTTCTTCGACCTTGCCGCAATTTAAGTATTCGAGAAATTCTTTTTCGTTCGTATCTCTTTTGAAACCGCAATAAATGCCTGCGCCGTCGGTCGCGTCGACGATATACCAGCACTCGGTTTTACCGTAGGAATTTTCGTTCTTTAACGCGTAGTCGTCGCTCGGATGCACCTGCACGGACAGATTCTGCTTTGCGTCGATAAATTTTATGAGCGTGGGGAAAAACTTGAACCGTTCGCAGTTTTTACCGAGATCGTCTTTGGTAACGACTTCCCTAAGCGTTCTGCCGTCTGCGATTCTTGTCAAGCCGTCTTTATGAAAAGACAGTTCCCAACTCTCGGCGCACGGCGTTTTATCCGTAACCTTGCCGTATTCGGTTTTTAATCTTTCGCCGCCCCAAAGGTAATCTTTACATTCGGGAAAAAGTTTATATATCATGATTTTTCGTCCGGATTTTTTATTTGATTCTTCGGTAAACCACCCTTCCGGGATAATCTTTATTTAAGCGTGAATTTAGCCACTCTTACGGAGTAACTTCTGCCGTATGCGAAAGGCTCTGCCGCAAAGGTATCGCCTTTTTTGATCTTAATACGTTTACCGTTGTCAAGCCATACCGCTTTATCGATTACGCCGTTTACTTTGACCGATTTTACGTTTCCGCCCAAAGCGACGTTCACGTCGGCGGACATAGGCACGTCTTTTATAATTGCGTAATAATACTTTCCGTCGGTTACGACGTCGGCATTTTCCGCAGTCAGGTCGCAAGGCTTTACGTCATAGATAAATTCTTTATTTACTTTTACCCATTTACCGACTTCGTCAAGCAGGCAATAGTCCATACAATTAACGTCGCCGTTGCCCTTCAAGCCCGTGTTGAGCAAAAAGTTACAGCCGAACTTTCTGCAATCCACGAGATTTTCTATAAGTTCTTTTACCGATTTATAATTGCAATCTTCTTTCGTGTAACCCCAATGGTCGTTGAGTACCTGACACATCTCGCCGGCGATAGGTTTTTCGCTCTTATCAACGTATGCGGGTTTTCCGCGTTCGAAAGTAACGCTGTCTATCTCTCTGTGCCCCGTCTTTCCGCAAGCCGACAAACCCGTATTGTTGATAATCATCGCTTCGGGTTGATATTTTCTTATAGTGCCGTAAATACGGTCTTCCTGCCAGTCGGCGTCCGGCTTATCCCACATGCCGTCAAACCAGAAGCCGCCCACTTTACCGTAAGACGTACACAGAATTTCTATGCTTTTATCGAGATAGTCGATATACTTCGGAAAGTCGTTTTTATAATCGGGGTTATGCCAGTCGAGCAGAGTGTGGTAGAAAAACGGAACTATACCCGCCTTATGGCACTCGTCGGCAAACTCTTTAATCAGATCTCTGCCCGCGGCAGAATGAGGGGCGTCGAAGTCGTTCAGCCCTTTGGTATCGTAAAGCGAAAACCCGTCGTGGTGGCGCGTGGTAAGCGTGATATACCTGCAGCCCGCGTTCTTCGCAGCGGCGACCAGATCTTTCGCCCAGTTTTTCTTTATCTTAAACTTATTTATAAGGGCGTTGTATTTGTTTATATCCGCCTTCGGATTGCTCGTAAGATACCACTCGCCTTTGCCTATTACGCTATAAAGTCCGAAATGTACGAACATACCGAAACCGAGATGAGAAAACCTTTCTATGTAACCGAAATCCTGCATAAAACCTCGCGTAAATCGCGTTTTTATCATCCGCGACTCATTTTCCTTTTATATCATATCACAACGCAAAAAACTTGTCAATATTTATTCTGAAATATTGTTTTTTTATACGCGGAAAATATGCGTTCTTTCGCTTGACATAAACTTTAACCTTTGATAGAATAATAACGTTTTCACGGGGAGTAATCGGCGGAAATTTTTTCTGCGGGTACATCGCTAACACAGGCCGGCCGAACGAGTAAGCGGCAAGCCTCGGTTTACCATTAAACGATAAGACCGTGGGCAAAAACGCGTAGCAATGACGCGTTTTTGCCCACGGCTTTTATTTTTAATAAAGATCGGCAATAATTTTAAGGAGATTATTATGGAATTCCTTATAGAAACTCTTTCCAACGTTACCTGGCAACACGCGGTAATGTGGCTGATCGGCGGAGTATTGATCTTTCTTGCGATAAAGAAAGAAATGGAACCCGCCCTTCTGCTTCCGATCGGCTTCGGCGCGATACTCGTCAACATCCCTCTTTCGAACGTTTTAACTTCGTACGAATGTCAGACGTGTCACGAGGTTTATTCGTCGCTCGTTAAAACCTGCGAGAAATGCGGCGGTACGCTTTTCGCCCCTGCCGAAACGGGCATAATAGAGTGGCTCTACGAAATCGGAATAGAAGCCTCCGAAGCCCTGCCTATCCTGTTATTTATAGGTATAGGCGCGATGATAGACTTCGAGCCGTTAATCGTCAACCCGAAACTTATGATTCTGGGCGCGTTCGCTCAACTCGGAATCTTTCTGACGATTATACTCGCCGTTCTTTGCGGATTCAATATATCCGACGCCGCTTCGGTCGGTATAATCGGCGCGGCAGACGGTCCGACTTCTATACTCGTCGCAAAAACGCTCGGCAGCGGTTATCTCGGAGCGATAGTAGTCGTAGCGTACTCGTACATGGCGCTCGTTCCGATTATACAACCCGCCGTAATCAAGTGCATTACGAGCAAAAAAGAACGACTTATCCGCATGGAATACAAGGGCAAAAAGGTCAGCAAAATCGTCAAAATTCTCTTTCCGATAGTTATAACCATGGTCGCGGGACTTATCGCCCCGAAAAGCCTTGCGCTCGTCGGATTTTTGATGTTCGGCAACCTGCTTAACGAGTGCGGAGTGCTTTCGAGCCTTGCCGACACGGCGAAAAACACGCTGTGCAATCTTATAACCCTGCTGCTCGGTATTACGATAGCGTTCCAGATGCAGGCGGAAAAATTCCTGCAAGTCGAGACGCTTACGATTATGGCGCTCGGTTTGTTCGCGTTTGTATTCGACACCGTAGGCGGCGTTATGTGCGCCAAGGTAATGAACCTGTTCTCGAAAAACAAAATCAATCCGATGGTCGGCGCAGCAGGTATTTCGGCATTCCCGATGTCGGCGAGAGTCGTGCATAAAATAGGAATTAAAGAAGACCCGACGAATTACCTTTTGATGCACGCCGTCGGCGCAAACGTTTCCGGGCAAATCGCTTCTGCGATAGTCGGCGGACTTATTATCGGATTCGTACTTTAAGGAGGCAAAAGGCTTATGTTATCTTTACTTTTGGAAATAGATCAATCCGCTTTGCAAAAATCTTTAACCATACTCTGGCAAGGGCTCGTCGCGATGCTCGCGGTTGTCGGCGTAATAATGTCGATTACTTACCTTATGCAATACGTTTCGAAGAAAATCTCCGCTTCGAAAGACCGCAAACCGCCGGCAGACTTCCCCGACGAAGACAAACGAAAATAACGAACGTCGTACTCGCAAAACTTTTGAAAGCATAGAGTTTTGCGAGTACGGTTTTATACAGACAGAAAACCACCCTTCCGGGAGATTCTTCGCCAAAGGCTCAGAATGACGCAAATAATCGCCCGCACTCCAATCTTCGGGATTGCCACGGTCGCGTTGCTCCCTCGCAATGACAACCTCAGAATACGCTTTCGGGATTGCCACGACCTGCCGAGGGACTTCACTGTGTTCATAATGACACGTGCATCTGTCATCCTGAGGATTACCGAAGGATCGCCCGGAAGGGCAAAACCGTCGGACTTGATTTTACCGTAATATACACTCCGTGGGAAACTACCCTTCCGGGAGATGTTTCGCTTACGCTCAACATGACGGTATATTTTGCCCATAGTCCTATCATCGGAAATACGTACCGATAAAGTTTACAGTAACTTTCCGAGGCGGTTCATCATGGCGGATTTATGTTCCATAAACGAATGCGCGTAACGGCTTAACGTAATAGACGGATTTTTATGCCCTAAAATTTCGGACAGCGTTTTTACGTCCATTCCGCTTTCCAGAGCGCGGGTTGCGAAAGTATGCCTTAAAGAGTGAAAACCGCGGTGCTCTATACGATGTCTTTTGAGAAGCAGTTCGAAACTTCGTTGAAAGGAGCGTACCGAAACGGGCTTGCCTTTTTCCGATACGACGAAGTCGGATTTACTCGTTTTCCTTTTTTCACGCAAAATAGGCATAATTTGTCTGGGAAGCGGTATTATTCGTCTTGAATGTACGGTTTTCGGATCATCGAAAACAAGCCCCTCCGGCGTATCGTAACAAGTTTTATTGACCGATAACATTCCTTTTTTAAGGTCAATATCATTCCATTTGAGAGCAACGACTTCTCCTATGCGAAGCCCCGTATAAAGGCACAACAAAACTCCGAAATATTTATGTTTTCTGCTGGTCAAGACCGCGTTTTCTATTTTTCTCTGTTCTCTTATGCTAAAACATTCTATTTTTCGCTCACGCACTTTCGGACGTTTTATTTTATCTCCGAGTTGCCTGTCCGTACAACCGAGCATATACGCGGTTTTCAGCGAATTTTTCAAGACCGAAACAATCGAATTGACCGTATTCGGCGCAAGCCCGTCCGCACCCCATCTGCCATTTCCGTTCGTCAGCATGTCCGCTATAAAGGTCTGCAAAATTATAGGCGTAAGTTCCGACAAATCGTATTCTCCGACTTTTTCGGCAACGTAAATGCGCACTATCTGACTATATCGCAGATAGGTTCGGAATTTGATGTCGGGTTTTACGTAATTTTCGAGCCAAAAAGTTAAAAAATCTTTATACAACATAAAACACTCCTATTTTTTGGGACTAGTATACACTATTCGCCCGCAAATTTCTACAAAGGAGTGTTTTTATATGTGAAATATCTTTCTTGATATTTCAGAAAATTATTTATTTTTATTACGCTAGCCATTAGAGATTTGAACTAATCAAGTTTTAACGACGCAAAATTTGCAAAATCATCGTTAAACTCTCTTGTAATACGATAAAGTATGACTGCGTTCGTTTGCCTTGATTTTTCTAAATTTTTCGCCGTTAAAATGCCTTGCACCTTAAAGCCGTATTTTTTAGGCGGTTTTGGTGAAGATTTGCGACGACGTATATAAATACTTCTAGCAAAGATTTGCCGAAACAGGCAAAAAAGACGACTTTAAGGCTCGATTGGTTCAAATCTCTAATGGCTAAGGAAAAGCAAAACGCCCGAACGGGATAAAATTCCGTCCGGGCGTAAATAATAACTTAAAGATTATTCTTCGGTTTTGGTTTCTTCCGCAGATTCTTCATTTGCGGGTTCTTCATTGGCCTTTTTCTTCGAGGCGGCTTTTTCAGCAGCCTTAGCAGCCTTTTCGGCGGCTTTCGCTTCCTTTTCGGCAGCCTTTGCCGCTTCTTCTTCCGCTCTCTGCGCTCTTCTTTCGAGTTCTACCACGGGAACGTAAGCCTTCGTGCCTTCGCCTTCGAGAATGGTGAGTTCGGATTCTTTATCGAACAAATGGCTGTGCATAATGTCGATACCGAGTTCGATGATCTGATCTCTTTCGGTCTTGGATCTCGAATCTACTTTTGCGATCATCTGCGCGGTAGAATCTACAAGACTCTTAACCTTACCTTCTTCTTCTGCGGGGGCTTCTTCATTGCCTTTTGCGAATACGCAGTACAAGAGAGTTTCGGCGCCGAGTTTTTCGACGACGTCTACTTTAACGTCGATAACCGTATCTTTGGAATTCGTAATGAAGGCTTCTTCGTCGTGGAAATCTTCGGGTCTTACACCGAATACGACGGGTTTGCCGGTGTTGATATATTGTTCTTTATCGATAATCTTATCCGACTTGGCTTTGGGAAGCGCAACTTTGTTGCCTTCGAATTCCACGAATACTTTGCCTTTCGCGTCGGCGGTCAGAACGGCGTCGAAGAAGTTCATCTGCGGAGTACCGATAAAGCCGGCTACGAAGAGGTTTGCGGGATAATCGTATAACTTCTGCGGAGCGTCTACCTGCTGGATGAAACCGTCTTTCATAACGACGATTCTCGTACCCATGGTCATTGCTTCGACCTGATCGTGCGTAACGTAAATGAACGTAGTCGCAAGTCTGTGGTGAAGTTTGGTTATTTCGGTTCTCATCTGGGCGCGGAGTTTCGCGTCGAGGTTGGAAAGAGGTTCGTCGAGAAGGAATACTTTCGGTTCGCGAACGATTGCCCTTCCGAGCGCAACCCTTTGTCTTTGACCGCCGGACAAAGCCTTGGGCTTTCTCTGAAGGTAAGTTTCGAGGCCGAGAATTCTCGCGGCTTCTTTAACCTTTTCGTCAATTTCCGCCTTGGGTTTCTTACGGAGTTTAAGACCGAACGCCATATTGTCGTAAACGGTCATGTGGGGATACAACGCGTAGTTCTGGAAAACCATCGCTATATCTCTGTCTTTCGGTTGAACGTTGTTCATCAATTTACCGTCGATATAAAGTTCGCCGTCTGAAATTTCTTCCAGACCCGCTATCATACGGAGGGTGGTGGACTTACCGCAACCCGAAGGCCCGACGAAGACGATGAATTCTTTGTCTTCGATATCGAGAGTAAAGTCCGTAACGGCTACGACGCCCGACTGATACACCTTATAGATATCTTGCAATCTTAAACTTGCCATATTTTCCTCCCGAACCGTTTTTAGAAAAACGAATTCTCAACTATAACTATTATATCTTATTTTTTGAGCATTATCAACGACTAAATGTACAAAATTTGTCGTTTGCTTTTATAAAAATTGTACATTTCTTAAATTTTATCGCGTATTTCGATTTTTATTTTGCGTTTTTTACCGAAATCGTTATATGGCAAGGAGCAAAAACGAGCGAAAACGCGATAAGCGGAATATTCGAAAGAGTTACGCCCGAAAACAAAAACACGAGCGACGGCAAAACCGACAATAAAACCGATTTCGCCATGCCGTCTTTATTCCAAAACACGACCCACCCCGTTACGTAAGCCACCACGAGCGCGGAATTTATTATTATATAAATAAGTTTGCCGTACTCAAACCAAAAACCGAAGTAAGTATACGGAATATTGAATATCATCAATATAAAGCAGGCGAATCTGCCGATCTGTTCGAGAGTTTCTACCGATTTGTTTTTATATTTATTTTCAAACCCGTCTTTATTCGTCATCGCGAAAACGACGTTAGGTATCGTTATTACCGCTATAATTATAAGACCGATATAATTAAACCAACTCATAACGCCTTACTTTCTTTTTCTTCGCGCGATAAAAAACTCTCGATTTTCGTTTTGAAAAGGTCGAAAGCCACGTCGTTGAAACCGCCGTTTATTATTACGTCGGCGTATTGTTTGGTAGGCTCGATATATCTGTAATGCATGGGCTTTACGGTGGTGAGATATTGCTCGATAATGCTCTCTATGCTTCTGCCCCTTTCGCCGACGTCGCGACGAACCCTGCGGAGTATTCTCTCGTCCGCGTCGGTTTCGACGAACACTTTTACGTCCATAATATCGCGAAGGTTATCGTCGTACAGCGCAAGTATTCCGTCGATTACTATCACGGGTTTCGGCTCGATTTTAATAGTTTTATCGCTGCGCGTATGAACGGTAAAATCGTACACAGGGCAATCTATCGCCCTGCCGCTTCTCAAAACGTTCATCTGTTTCAGCATAAGATCGAATTCGAACGCTTCGGGAATATCGTAATTAAGTTTTGCGCGTTTTTCGAGCGGAATATCGTCGTGCGCGAGATAGTAGTTATCGCAGGAAATCAGAACCGCTTTATCACCGAAATAATCGCAGATACGCTTTGCAAAAGTCGATTTGCCCGACCCGCTGCCGCCGGCAACGCCTATAACGAGTGAATTGTTTATCATATTCCCACCTGTTGATTTTCTACCGTCGATTATATCACTCGTTCCCGCTCCCGTCAACCGATATGCGAAAATAGTTTATATATTATCGAAAACCGCCCGCGATTTCTCGCGAGCGGTGTTATATCTATTTATTTTCAAAAATATTTTTGCGCATTATCGTTTTGCCGTCTAACGTATCTATTTTATTATCTATTACGTCGGTTGCTTCGTATATTACGCATTGAGAATAATTCAGCACGCTATTAAACCTGCGCATTTTATCATCGTACCCTATCGACGTGTCGTCGAAAATCTTGATAAAAAACTTATGATTTATATCGTTTCTTATTCGGATAACTTCTTTGAGAGCATCGTATTCCTTCGGAGTAAGATTACCCGATTTTTTAAGCGCGTCGTTCAGTTTGTTAAGCGAAGAATTGTTGATATCTTTGACTTTAAGTTTCAATTTCGTCGCAAGCGTTTTATAATCTCTTTCCAACTCCTGCGAAGATTGTATGATTTTTCCGACGGCGATATAAACGTCGTCGGGGAAATTCTTTATATCGAAAAAAGTTCTTAACGGAACTACCATGTTTCACCTGTATAATTGATTATTGATTTTCAATGTAATTCTATTCGCGAGAGATATTCTTACCTGTAAAGGCGTACCATCATTAAGAACACAAGACAAATCTATCGGTGTAAACGTTATAAAAGTGTTGTATTCGTCCATATATTTATCGTCAACTTTTAAGCAATGATGAAACCACCCCGCGTATATTAGGATATTTTTATCACCGTATTTATATTTTTTACACGATAAAAACCAAGAACTTACCCATACAACGAATAGTATTGCATCGGTATAAATAAATGCAGCCACCCACACAGGGAAATAAGCAACGCCGCCCGGCAAAGCCGACGCGTTGTTCTGTAACATTATCGGAGAAATTATACCAACAAAAAGTATAAACGTGGACAACAATCTATAAAATGCAATTTTGATTTTTCCGTAAAGCATATCCCCCTCCATTAAAAAAGCGTGTTTCCAAAGAGAAACACGCCGAAAAACGTACCTCTCAATGTTGCGACACATTTCCTAATATTAAGGCGAGAGCGTATGCTTTTGCTTATACCTTCCCTCAATATTAGGCTATTCAAATGTGTCGCAATCGGAATATACCACATTTTCGCAAAAAAATCAAGCGTTTAACGAAATTTATTCTCAAATGTAAAAGTCGGGCGGAACGATTTTCGTTCCGCCCGACGGCATATTGCCGTATTATTTTAGTAAAGCGCAATATTGCGACACCCTTCCGGGAGATTCTTCGCATCGCTCAGAATGACAATCCCCGAAATACCCGTAACGCAATCACCTGTGACCGGTCATTCTATAATCGACGTTACGTCGGATAGTTTCAGGCATTTATCGGTAACGTGAAAATAATTTACCCCTACGGCTTTCGCAGGCGCAATATCGTCCGTTTCGCTGTTGCCGAAATATAAAACTTCGTCCTTTTCAAACCCGTTTACTTTGAGCATTTCTTCGATATACTTCGGGTTTGGTTTAGCGTAATGCGAATTTTCGTAACCCGTTACGTAATCGAAATCTTTTTCGACCAGACCGACGAAGCCCGCCCTTGTCAATAAGCCGCAAATCGGGAAAACGGGGTTAGAAGCCAGAATAACTTTAAGACCTTTCGATTTGACGTAATCTATAATCTTTCTCGCCTCGGGATTTTCACCGCACACGACTTTCGCTTTTTTGAAATCGGTAACGTAAAAATCGTCGAAAACGGCTTTGTCTTTTATTTTCTCTGCGCCGTATCTGTCCGTAAAGACGCGCCAGAATACCGTTTCGTTCGTCTCTTTTCCGTCGTTTCGGAGCATTGCGCCCGTGCCTCTCCATACGGTTTTGATAAGGTCGTCTTTATCGTAACCGAGCGGAATAAACCGCTTTAACAAAAGCCCGAAGTAATATTCGGTAAACTCCTTTTCGTTCATCGGAAGCAAAGTTCCGTCCAGATCGAATAAAACCGCTTTCAACATATATATCCTCAATTACATTTTTTCTATCGTTATTCCGTCGTCGATCGACGCTTCGTAAAACGTAGCCGGATAGCCGATAGTCTTTTCGTATTTTTCGCCGACGAATTTCTCAAAGTCCTTCACCGCATTTTTATCGACGATCGATACGGTACAGCCGCCGAAGCCCGCGCCCGTCATACGACTGCCGACGCAACCCGGAAAACTCTGCGCCGTTTCTGCCAGACAATCGAGTTCTTTACCCGTGACTTCGTATTTGTTTTTAAGCGAAGCGTGAGATTCGTTAAGCAATTTCCCGAGAGTTTCCGTATCGCCCTTTTTCATCGCGTCGACCGCTTCGTTTACCCTCGCGCACTCGTATATAACGTGTTCCGCTCTATCGGCGACTTTTTTACCGAGCAGGTATTTATATTTTTCAAACTGTTCGGGAGAAACTTCCGCAAGGCAGTCTACGTTTAATACGGTTTTTAATCCCGCAAGAGCCTCTTCCGTTTCGGCGCGGCGTTCGTTATATTTACTTTCGACGAGATTATGCGGTTTATTGCAATTCGCTATCACCAGCGTATATCCGCCCAAGTCGAAAGGCACGTATTCGTGTTCGATTTTTTTGCAGTCCAGAAGCAGCGCGTGGTCTTTAAGACCGTTTGCCGAAGCGTACTGATCCATAATTCCGCAATTGACTTTCGCGTATTCGCGTTCGGCTTTTTGCGCGAGCAAAGCAATTTCTTTTTTGTCGAGTTTTTCGCCGGCTATCGAAGCAAAAGCGGCAAGCGTAGACACTTCTATCGCCGCGCTGGACGAAAGCCCGCTGCCGAAAGGAACTTTGCAGTCCTGCAACATATCGCAGCCGAGTAATTTATGCCCCGCGTTTTTCCATATAAGAGCGCAACCCGCGATATAGTTCGCGTATTTTACGCCGGCGTATTTTTCGAGTTCGTTTATATCGAGCGAAATAGTAAAATCGGTAGTAGTCCAACTCAGATTTATTCTATCGCCGCCGTTCGCTTTAACCAAAACGGTGTTTTTCATCGACAACGCCGCAGGAAAAACTTTCCCGCCGCAATAATCGACGTGTTCGCCTATGATATTTACTCTGCCCGCGGCAGTAACTTTATAATCGTATTTCATATAATACCGTGGTTACAACCTGATTTTTGTAAACGCCTTAAAGTAACGCTTACCCAAAACGTATATCGACTTACGACAGAAATGTATATTGTCGCCGTTGCCGCTATCCTGATTATTAGAAAGCAAATCGTCGGTCGTAACGAACGCGCCTCCGACGTTTTTCAATACTTTTTTCGTGGCTTTCGTTATAACTTTACAATGTTCGGCAAACTCTCCGCTTGCCCATTCCTTGCAAAATCCGCCCGCTATAACCGGCATTTTACCGTATTCGGACAAAAACTTATTCACGAGATTGCCGAATTTTTCGTAATAGTAGGCCTCTTTCGTCTTCAACGAAAGGTCCTGGTTTTCGTAAGCGTCGTGTTCGCCCTGATGCCACAAAAAAGCGACGACCTTATTTTCGGCGTTAAGCGATAAGGCGTATCCGACCATTCTGAACGCCCTTTCCTGCAAAACCGCGGTTTCGCCCCATTGATGTTTCGCAAAACCCGTTCCGCCTACGGCGGCGTTGACGATTAAAAGTTTCCTGTCGTCTTTCAGAAGTCCGTTTGCGACGTATTCCCTTGCAAACGATAAACCGAAATCCGCAACCTTTTTTCCGCCTGTTACTTTTTCGCGCGCAACCGTTATATCGGGGTCGAAATCCCCGCCGACGCGTAACAACCCTTTATCGTCGAAGCCGATAAGCCCCGCGTTTTTGTCCCGCAATGCGAAAACCCGCGGGTCCTCCCTGTACGGACACCTTACGGCGCCGAGCCCGTTTCCTTCGGCATTTGACTGCCCTGCCAAAACTACAATATCGTATTTATCCATAGCGCGTATATTTTAACATTATTTCCGCTAAAAATCAAGCCGTTTAATATACACTTGAAAATTTCGCGGTTATCGTTGAAATCGTCGTAATCATAACCGTAATTAAAAACTTTTCGCAAGGTAAAAAACGAGCCGACTACGGCGGAAATTTGCAAAGACGGAACGGGCGATTTCGCGCATTATTTCGCAGAAAAGCCGGGTGTTTTGCACCCGGCTTCGCTTTCCGTTCTTTAATTTATTATTCGCCGAACAGTTTTCTCAATCTGTCTGCCGAAGCGTAAAGTTCTTTTACGCCGTCGAGTATACGCTCGGGATTATCTTTATAGCCGTGAGTTTCGAGATGCCTGTCGGCTTCGAGAGTCAGATACCCGACGTACTTTATGGTTCTCAATGCCCGTACTACCGCTCCGAAATCGATATTCATCGAAAACGGAATAAGATGGCTGTCATTGTGCAGGTCGTTATCGTGAATATGCAGGCACTTAACTTTATCGCCGAGCGCGAGAATCATTTTTTCCGCGCTCGTGTTAAGTCCGTCCATTTCGGCGTGTCCTATATCCACGCACGCTACGAGATATTCGTCGTTGACCGCGTCGAGATGTTCTTTGAAATTCACCTCGTCGGAACACGCGGCCGGAACGTTTTTATCTCCTACGCGATTCCACATATTTTCGGCGGCGATTTTTACGCCGCATTCTTTTGCAAACGGCAACAATTCGAGATACGTTTCGGCGTTTTTATCGGCAGTAGCGTAGTTATCGGGGTGAATAACGCAATATTCTCCGCCCGCAACGGCGGTAAGTTCTATCGCCCTCTTATATAAATCTCTTATCTGTTTGCATCTTGTGGGGAACGGTGCGTGCGACTGATTGCAGCGTATGCCGTTATCCTCGCCGATTTTTCTTAAAGTCTTTACGAACGCAACGGCGTTATCGCCCGCGAACGGATGAAAATAGTCCGCCCTTATAGTGTTGGTCGCGTGGTCGTAATCGACCATACGAAACATAGACAAATCCCACGCGTCGAACCCCGCTTTCCCGACGAGTTCCACCGCCCTTTCTTCGCCTACGATTTTACTTATTGACCCTATTTCGGTAGAAATTTTATGCATATTACTCTCCTTAGCCACATGTAATTGCGTTTGAACTCGGTCTTGCGCCATGTTTTCAGGCTAATACATTGTTCCGCGACCTTCTTATATTTGTATATTAAGGCGTTCGCGCGCCGCGTCTTACCCTAAAAACGCGACGCAAGACTTGCAAGCAACCAAAACCCCGCTATTTTCGATGATTTTTGGTAAAGACGGCTTTGTTCGTACTCGCCCATACGGGCGAAGTCGGATTTGCCGTCAATATTCGCTATGCGAATAATCTACCGAGGGGTTCCCCTTCAGGGGTGTCGGTATAAAGCACGTAAATATCGGCGTTTTGGCGGGTTCAAATGCAATTACCTGTGGCTAACCATTAGAGATTTGAACTAATCGAGCCTTAAAGCCGTCTTTTTTGCCTGTTTCGGCAAATCTTTGCCAGAAGTATTTATATACGTCGTCGCAAATCTTCACCAAAACCGCCTAAAAAATGCGACTTTAAGGTGCAAGGCATTTTGACGGCGAAAAATTTAGAAAAATCAAGGCAAACGAACGCAGTCATACTTTATCGTATTACAAGAGAGTATTCTTTCACAAAATTAAATAGTATCAACTTGACACAACTTATCAATTAATTCATAATTATTATCTGTGTAAATAATTTGTATTCCTTTTTTCTTTCGTGAATTTGAACAGCCTGTCTCAAATCTAAAATTACTGTTTTTACAATAAATACAGATCCATTTCTTGGTTGTTGAAGTCATCCAATTGAAATAAGTTGGTAATTCTTGAATGATGCATATTGCATCCTCTATGGAAATCTTCTGAATCACACAAAAGCAATTTTTACATACAATAAACCCTTTGTCTATTGTATAAAATTGTCCATTCCATAAAGCAGAAAAAAACAACAAAAGAGAAAAAACAAACATTGTAATGGAACAACTGATTTTGATCGACAATAAATCATTTGTATTTATTATCCATGGTCCAATCGAAAATAAAAATATTACGCTGGATAAAAGGTAATAAATATAATATGCATATTTTGGATAACATTTTTTTTTCATTTTTAGAACCATCCGGAAAGAATACTAGATATACTTGATGATGCAATTGCATACATTAACGATTTCGCCCAGTAGCCTGACACACTCCTTTTTGTCGCCCAAGAACCTTTCGCGGCATAAAACCGTCTGCAACTGCTACGGATAAAGCGATACGAACACCTTATACGAACCCCGAAAAGACCGAAACGATGTCACACCGACAACCGAAAAACGCAGATAAAACCTGAATTTTTACAAAAGAAAAACCCAAATCAAACACTCTCGTATCCGATTCAGGTTTTCGTTGGCGGAGAAAGAGGGATTTGAACCCTCGCTACGGTTATCCCATACTACTCCCTTAGCAGGGGAGCCCCTTCGGCCTCTTGGGTATTTCTCCAACCGTACGTTACGCCGACAAAAACATCAGCCTATATATACTAACATATTTTTTCGTTAAGGTCAACTTTTTATCGGTACTTTTATATTTTATTTTTCCGCGGTCTTTCCGCAATGCTTTTATACCCGTTTTCGTTCCGACTTATCGTCGCGCAAAAAACGCCAAGCCGAAAAAACTATAATTCTTTTCTGTCGAGAAGCGCGCGCGAAATCGTAACTTCGTCTGCGTATTCCAACTCTCCGCCGATCGGTATACCGTGCGCAAGTCGCGTAACCTTTACTCCGAGCGGCTTTATCAGCGACGAAATATACATAGCCGTCGCTTCTCCCTCGACGTCCGGATTGGTAGCCATAATCACTTCTTTTACGTTACCTTCCGCGATGCGTTGCAAAAGTTCTTTAATACGTATATCGTTTGGAGTAACGCCGTCCATAGGACTTATCGTTCCGTGAAGAACGTGATAAACCCCCTTGAATTCGTGAGCCTTCTCCATTGCCATGACGTCTTTCGGTTCTTTTACGACGCAAATTACGGCGTGGTCGCGCGAAGAACAGATATCGCAAACGTCTTTATCCGTAAAATTGCCGCAGATTTTGCAGTAATGCACGCTTTTTTTAGCGTTCAACACCGCAGCCGCGAACTCTTCCGCTTCGGCCTCGGTCATGTTTATAATTTTATACGCGTACCGGAGCGCGGTTTTCGTTCCCACGCCCGGCAACTTGGCAAACTGATTTACGAGTTTGCCTATCGGTTCGATAAAGACAGCCATTTCAGAACATTCCGCCGGCGCCGCCGAACGCGCCCATCTTTTCGTCGTGCATTTCGTCCGCTTCGGCATACGCGTTATTGAGAGCAGCCATAAGAAGATCTTCGAGCATTTCGACGTCGTCTACGTCAACGATTTCTGGATCGATCGATATGGCGGAAACGACTTTTTTACCGTTTACGGTAACTTTAACTTTGCCGCCCGCGCTTTCGCCGACTATTTCCGCCTCTTCGAGTTCCTCTTGCGCCTTTGCCATTTGTTCCTGCATTTTCTGCGCCTGTTTCATGAGTTGCTGCATCTGATTTCCGCCGCCGAAGCCGCCGAAACCGCCCTTATATCCTGCCATAATCTTACTCCTTTTCAGTTTTTAATATCCACGTTGGTTACGCCCGTTTTTCTTTTCAACGCCGCAACGCCCTCTTCGAAATCGTCATTTTCTTCGGTCTTACCAAGTACGACTTTCACGTCGTAGTTGCCGACCGACCTTACCGCCGCCGTCAGCGTAGAAAGATTCTGCTCCTTTATAACGGCGTTATACCCCGCTTCGTCGTTAGCCGCTATCACCAGAGTATTTCCGCTTAAACTCGCCGTCATATCCTGACAGGCGACCCACAGTACTATGTTTCTGTCCGAACGAAGTTTTCTCACGACCGTACCCCAAATTCTGCCGGCGCTCATATTCCCGACGGGCTTTACGGTCTGCGATTCGTTTGCGGTTTCCGCCGCCTTTACGGACGTAACGGCGGACTCGGGTTTGCCGTCCTTTTTCTCTGCCCTTTTGGGAACGGAATAAGGATCGTCGAACGGCATTTCTTCCTCCGGGGGAGGAACGGGGTAATCGTAATCGTCCGCTACCCGGACGGGCTTAACTTCTTCTGCCGTTTTCGGCTGTTCGGTTATCGGAGCGGAAACGCTTGAAACCTCGTTTAATCGCTCTGTACGCGGCTCTTGCTTTTCATCCCGCCCGCTTACGACGACGCCCGAAGCGATTTTTTGTTCGAGAGCGGCTACGCGCGACAAGATCGCGTCTATGTTGTAATCGACCGCAGGCATAGAAGCCTTTATGCAAGCCGTTTCGAGTACCGCTCTCGGAGAGTTCGAATATTTGAGATCGCTTTCGGCGTCGGCAAAAATTTCCATTATGCGGAGCAATCGTTTTTCGTCGACTTTTTTGCCGGCGGCAACGAGTTTTCCGTACGTTTCGTCGGGCAACGCGAGAATTTTTTTTGCGTCTTTACACGTCTTGCAGATTACGGTTTCGCGGAGCGTGGAAACGATATCTTTACACAGTACGCCTACGCTTTTACCCGAATCGGCGAGTTCTTCCACTTTTGACAGCATATCCCCCGTTTTAGAATCGAAAATATCCGAAAGGAGGGACACGAGTACGTCGCCGTCCGTTGCGCCGAGTACCGCAAGAACGTCCGCGTAAGTGAGTTTTCCGTCGCGATACGACGCGCAGATATCCGCAACCGAGAGCGCGTCCCTCACGCTTCCGTTACCCGCCCTCGCGACGGCGTTTACGGCATCGTCGTCGTAATCTTTGCCTATTTCACGATAAATTTTACCTATAAGCCCGGCTATTTCACCGGTAGGGATAAGTCTGAAATCGAAACGCATACAACGTGACAAAATCGTCGACGGCAGTTTATGCACTTCGGTAGTGGCGAGAATAAACACCGCGTGTTTCGGGGGTTCTTCGAGCGTTTTCAAAAGAGCGTTGAAAGCCTCGGTGGTGAGCATGTGAACTTCGTCTATAATATAGACTTTATACTTACCGCTTACAGGCGGATACTGAATTTTATCGCGAATTTCTCTGACGTTTTCTACCTTGTTGTTCGAGGCGGCGTCCATCTCGACTATATCGAGATTCGACGGATCTGCAAGAGCCTTACAAACCGCGCATTTGCCGCACGGCGAACCGTTGACGGGCGAAAGGCAGTTTATCGCCTTTGCGAATATTTTCGCGGCGGAAGTTTTACCCGTTCCGCGCGCGCCGCAAAACAGATAGGCGTGTCCTATCTTGTCCGAATTTATCTGGTTTACGAGCGTTCTTACGACGTGATCCTGCCCGATTAACGAATCGAAGCCACTAGGACGAAACCGTCTGTAAAGAGCCAAATACGCCATAATCTTATCCCCGTTTTTTCAAAAGTTTTTTCTTTATACGCTGAATAGCGTTGTCAACCTTTTTTTCGTTACATCCTATCGCGTCCGCTATCTCGCCGTAGGTCATACCCGTAAGATAACGTTCGAGTACGGTCTTTTCGGTTTCCGACAACCCGCTCGTAATTCTTTCTCTCAACTCGCTGACGCTTTCGTCGTCGATAACCTTATCTTCCGGTGTATCGGGAGCGAAAACGCCTAAACATTCTGCTAACGAAACGGCGTTATTGAGAAGTTCGTTTCCTTTATTATTGGCTTTTGTAACCGCGGTTTTTATCGCGCTTTCTATGCACAGCCTCGCGAAGGTCGAAAACGAAGCCGCAGAATTTTCGGAATAAGTCGTAACGGCTTTCAGAAGTCCGCAATACCCCTCCTGCAAAACGTCGTCGCCGTCGCCGCCGACGAGATAATAAGCCCGGCTTACCCCCCTGACGAGATCTTTATACCTTTCCAGAAGTACGGGAAAAGCCTCGGTATCGTTTGCCCTATGCAAAGCTATAAGTTGGTTATCGGATAGTTCGTTATACATCTTTACGTTGGCGGAGCGCCTCGAAAACGCCTATCCCGCAGGCAACCGACGCGTTAAGCGAATTTACGTTGCCGTACATCGGTATCGAAATATGCGCATCGCATTTTTTTCTGGTGAGTTCGTTTACGCCCGAATCTTCGCCGCCTATTACCATACAGATTCTGCCCGTAAGTTTGTTTTTATAGATATTGTTTCCGCCCAATTCGAGCGCGTACGCCCATATATTCGCTTTCTTTATTTCGTCGAGCGCGGAGTTAAGGTTTGTAACCCTAGCGATTTTAAGGTGATTCGCGCTGCCTTCCGAAATACGCATTACCGCGTCGGTAACGCTCGCGCTTCTTCTCTTGCCTATTATAAGCCCGTCCACGCCCGCGCATTCGCAAACCCTGATTACGCTGCCGAGATTATGCGGGTCTTCCACCCCGTCGAGCATGACGAGAAACGCGTCTTCTTTATTTTCGACAGCCGCGAGTATTTCGCCCAGTTCCGCATACTTATAGTCCGAAACGTAGGCGATAAAGCCCTGATGCCGTCTGCCTTCGCTCTCTTTATCCAGAACAGACTTATCCGCAAACTGATATTTTGCGCCCGAAGACTTGATTATATTGAGCAGATTTTTGCTCTCTTCGTCGCGCATGCCGTTGGCGATCAGAATTTTGTCGATAGTTTTTTTAGTTCTTAAAAGTTCCCTTACGGAATTTTTTCCTTCGATTTTCATAAGTCGATATTCTCCGCGTAATTAAAAATTTCGTCTAAACGGTCGTAGTCGCCGATAAGATACAGATACCCTATAACCGCCTCGAATCCCGTAGACGCGTTGTAGTCGGCTACGCTCGCGTGCTTGGCTTTGGACGGTTTTTTCGAATTTCTCGCCCGACGGAAGATATCTTTTTCTTCGTCGGTGAAAAAGTCGTTTATAAGTTTTTCTGAAAGCCTTGCCTGCGCGGGAGCGCATACGATTTTAGCCGAAAGCCCGTTTAACGTTCCCGTTTTGTAATCGCCGCCCGATACGAGTTTTTTCCGCACGTACAGCGAATACGCCGCGTCGCCCACGAAAGCGAGTACAACGGGGTTAAGGTTTTTAACCTTGTCGATAGGCAGATTTTCGTTAAACTTCAACATAATAACGATTATATCACGAAAAGTCAAAAAACGCAAACGAATAAGCGACTACGCGCAAATTACTGACGAATTTGCCGCAGCCGCTTTGATATTTTATATTTTTTACGCTACCTGTTCAATTTGTCATTCTTCGTCGTCGATTTGATTGACGACGCGCTTTTCTTCTTTCGCGGCAGCCTTCGCTTCGCAGGCGTTCTGATGAAGTCTTACGAGTATGGCGTCGTTGCCGATTTTTTCTATACAACAAAAATTTATAATGAGTTCGTTCGTCTTAAAAAAGGCGTTTTTCTTGCCGGGAACGATTATCGCCTTAATCTTGCCTTCGGGATAAGTAAAAGTCATATCGATTACTTTGCCGAGATCTCTGCCGTCGAGTACGTTTATTACGTTTTTCTTCTTGATTTCGGAATAACTCGTTTCCATAATATTTTACCTGCCGTCGGTTTATAATACGCCCGATTTCGACAAAATATGACTTAATTTTTCACAATTGATTTTTGTCGATAAAAGAAAATATAAAAAAACGAATAAATTTTTGTTTTTATAACGACAAAAAATAACTTGAAATTATTTCCTTTATGTTCCATAGGGAAGTGAGTGAATAGAATGGGCGGTGCGGTTGGTTTCGTACCGCCCGTTATACCTGAA
>ENA-UERG01000052-UERG01000052.1-human-gut-metagenome-genome-assembly--contig:-NODE-52-length-95263-cov-14.313229_pt1 | contig 95263 bp, 70 predicted proteins | sample MGYA00242954_ERZ507954 | MGnify/ENA primary metagenome ERZ507954 (study PRJEB26167, sample SAMN06115478) | human gut metagenome | host: Homo sapiens | place: China:Sichuan | collected 2015-01-21...
GGTAGTCCCGACGGGAATCGAACCCATATCGTAAGAACCGGAATCTTATATTCTATCCATTGAACTACGGGACCGGGTGTGCAAAGATGCAAAAATTTTTTTAATATTCGAAAAAAAAATGCGAGAAAAGCAGAATAATTGGCAAAGAATCGAGGCCGTAATCAAGTGGGCGAATATGTCGACCAACTATTTTGCGCTATATATCGGCCTGGCGCGCGGCGAAAACCTCTATCAGATAAAGCGGGGCAACAACGGCATTTCGCTGGACGTCGCCGACCGTATCGTCAGCAAATTCCCCCAGGTCGACAAACTCTGGCTGCTGACGGGGGAGGGGCAGATGTTCTCCGAGGAGCGGATACGCGGCGCGCAGATACCTTATTATAATATGGATGTCGAACAGGGCATCGCACATCTGGAACATCTCGAGGCCGAGAGCAACCTCGTCGTGCCTCCGGTGGGGGCGTGCGACCTGGCGATGTGCTATACGGGGCGTGCGATGGGAAACATCGTGCCGCCCGGAACGGTCGTGCTGCTGAAAGCCGTGGACCGCGATGCAATTATTCCCGGGGGTGAATATGTGATAGTCTGCCGAAAAATTGTAACTTTGCGGATAGTTCGGGCCGCCGACGAGGAGGGCAAAGTCCGCCTGGTGGCCGGGGATCGGGAGAATTACGATGACATCGTTTTGAACGTCAACGATATAGTCTCGGTCTACAAAGTGAAGGGAAAATTGATCATAAACAGTTGAAGAGTATGTTTTCAGGCATCGTGGAACGTACGGCGGAAGTGGTTTCGATCCGCACGGACCGTCAGAACAAGGATTTCACGCTCCGGGCGGATTTCTGCAAGGAGTTGAAAATCGACCAGAGCATAGCACATAACGGCGTATGTTTGACAGTTGTGGACATCACGGAGGACACCTACACCGTGACGGCCATGAAGGAGACGCTCGACAGGAGCAACCTCGGGTTGCTGCGCGAAGGCGATCTGGTCAACCTCGAACGGTCGATGAAACCCGATGCCCTGCTCGACGGGCACATCGTGCAGGGGCACGTCGACCAGACGGCGGTCTGCACGGCGAAGGAGGATGCCGACGGAAGCTGGTACTTCACCTTCGAGTACGAGCCGCAGGGCGCCGGACTCTGCACGGTCGAGAAAGGTTCGGTGACGGTCAACGGCGTGAGCCTCACGGTCTGCGACTCGAAAGAGAGCAGTTTCCGGGTGGCGATCATTCCCTACACCTTCGAGCACACGAATTTTTGCCGCATCGAAGTCGGTTCGGTCGTGAACCTCGAATTCGACATCGTCGGCAAATACATCGCCCGGCTGATGCAAAACTACATGAAGTAAGCCTATGGTACACATCAAGACAAAGGAGGGCGCGTCGCTGTGGATCGCCCTGCTTGCCACGGCGATCGTCGCCGTGGGGATGGTTATACAGCATATCGAGTGGTGGATCACGCTCTGCACGTCGGTCGGGGTGTTCGTCGTGGTGGCGCTCGCGGCGCTGTTCATCATCCGCAAGTACGTGGCTTACAAACTCAAGCCGATCTATTCGATCGTGCTTTCGCGCGACGTGCACACCAACGAGATCTTCTCGGAACTGAAGGACAAGCGCGTCGAGAACATCGGCGAGGAGCTGACGGCCTGGGCCGACACCAACGACCGGGAGATCGCCCGGCTGAAAGAGGCCGAGTGCTTCCGCAAGCAATATCTGGGCAACGTGGCCCACGAACTGAAAACCCCGATATTCAATATCCAGGGATATATTTCGACGCTGCTGGACGGAGGGCTGGAGGACGAACTGATCAACCGCAAATACCTCGAACGCGCCGAGAAGAGCATCGACCGTCTGATCAACATCGTCAACGACCTCGACACCATTTCGAAACTCGAAAGCAGCATGAACAAGCTCAATCTGGAGCGATTCGACGTGGTGGCGCTGGCCAAGGAGATCGCCGAGCAGGCCGAGATGGAGGCCGACAGGAAGGAGATCCGGATTTCGGTCAAGGGGACCGACAACCTGCCTTCGCCCTTCTGGGTGCTGGCCGACAAACACTACATCGGGCAGGTGTTCGTCAACCTGATCATCAACTCGATCCGCTACGGCAAGGAGGGCGGGCAGACCCGCATCCGCTTCCGCGACATGCTGGACAAAATTCTGATCGAGGTGGAGGATAACGGTTCGGGCATCGCCAAGGAGGACCTGCCGCGTGTGTTCGAACGTTTCTACCGTACGGACAAGGGGCGGTCGCGGGAGCAGGGCGGCACGGGACTCGGGCTGGCCATCGTCAAACATATCGTCGAAGCGCACGGCGAACGGATCACGGTCCGCAGCGAACTCGGCGTGGGCAGCACGTTCTCCTTCACGCTGAAGAAGGTGAATTTGCAGGAGATGAAATAGAATGTACGAAATCCGGAGTAAGATCCGTTAGCATTTCGGTCTGAATTCCGGTTGCGTCGCGACAAGTCCTTTACGTGGGTCGTTTGAGAGACGGCTTTCGGACGAGAGGCGCGGGGCGTACGCCGTCTCCCTCCCCGAAAGAGGGGCGGGGTGGCAGATTCGAATGCGACGCCGGAGACGGCGACTGTGACCGCCCGAAAAGGAATCGGGGCTGAATAATAAAGAAACAACTTAAATAAATGATTCTACAACCTCTTTCCGTTGTCTGGAATTTCGATCCGGTGCTGTTCAGCATCGGGTCGCTCGACATCCGTTATTATGGGCTGATGTGGGCGCTGGCCATTCTGATCGGCGCGAAATTCTTCGATAACTTCGTCAATCGAGAAGGACTTCCCGCAAAGGTCTCGGAGTCGATTTTCATTTACGGAACACTCGCCACGATCCTCGGCGCGCGGCTCGGCCACTGTCTGTTCTACGACACGATGGAATACCTTTCGAAGCCGTGGACCATCATCACGGGATTTCGCGACGGAGGAATGGCCAGCCACGGCGCGGCCATAGGCCTGCTGATCGGGTTGTGGCTCTTCTCGCGCCGCAACAAACTGCCTTACATCTGGTCGCTGGACCGCATTATGATTCCGGTGGGCATCGGCGGTGCGATCGTGCGGTTGGGCAACCTGTTCAACTCGGAGATTTTCGGCCAGGCGACGACCCTGCCGTGGGGCTTCGAGTTCGTCCGTTCGCACAAGTGGGTGGCCGAGTTCGCCCCTGCGGCGGTGCACCCGACGCAGATTTACGAGGCGCTCTGCTACCTGGCGACTTTCGGCATCCTTTGCTGGCTCTATTACAGGAGGGACATTGCGCGCCGCCGTCCGGGCATTCTGTTCGGAATCGGCCTGATCGGTACGTTCCTCACGCGCTTTTTCATCGAGTACATCAAAACCGAGCAGGAGCCTTTCGAAGTGGGCTGGGCTTTGGACATGGGCCAGTGGCTCAGCATTCCCTTCATCCTGCTGGGAATCTATATGATCTGGCGGGGCGCGACCCGGCCCGGAACCGTTCCGGGTCCGGTGCCGAAAGCCCCGGCCGCAACGCCTAAAAAGAAGAAAAAATGAACGCGAACCCGATGGAAGAGCAGATCGGCAGGCTTGTCGGCAACCTGCTGGCCGGCGGCGGGGAGATTTTTCTGCCCGGCGTAGGCTCGCTCTACACCGAGCGGCAGGGAGCCAGGCGGCTCAACCGGCGAACCGTACTGCCGCCGAGCCGCACGGTGGCCTTCACCTCGCAGCAGCGGGGCGTGTCACTGGTCGACGAGATTGCCCGCGTCATGCGTGAGGCCGGCGGATACGAAAATCCCGAAGCCGAGGCGCAGGCCGTTTACGACCGCTGGATCGCCCGGGTGCACCGGGCCGACCTGCTGACCGTCGAGGGCGTCGGAGAGCTGAAATTCAAGAATTTTATCCCCGACGAGGCGTTCGACCTCCGGCTGAATCCGCAGGGGCGCGAACCCGTGCGGGTTCGTGTGCAGCGTCGTTTCGACTGGCCGCTGTGGGTCGGCATCGCGGCAATCGGGATTGCGGCGGTCTACGGCGGGCGGGAGTTCCTGCTGCTCTATCCGGAGGCGCCGGAAGCGGCGGCCGTGACGGAGATTCCCGCTGCGTCCGACAGCTTCGGGACCGTCGAAGCGCCCGATGCTTTGGTCGAGGCTCCTCCGACGGAACGGTCTGTGGCCGGGGAGTCCGCTGCGCAGGCGGGGGGCGCGGCTTCGGGGGCTTCCGTTCCCGACGCAGCCCCGGAACCGGAGATCGCCGAAACGCATCCGGCGCAGGAGCAGGACGCCCCGACGGCGTTGCTTTCGGGCCGCCACTATGTCGTGCTGGGGGTTTTCAGCACCGAAGAGAACGCCCGGCGCGCCGTGCGGGAGACCGAGGCCAGGGAGTCGGCGCTCCGTTGCCGGATTTACCGTTTCGGGGGGAAATTCATGGTTTCGCCCTTCTCGTCGGACGATGCCGGAGCCTGTGCGCAGTTCATCCGCGTGCAGGACGGGCGTTTCCCCGACATGTGGACCTACACCGCCCGCTGATGGCCCTTGCAGAGTTGATAATCCGGGTGATTGACTGGTTTTACATCCGGCCCGTCGCCGCGGTCCTGCCCCGGCAGGTGTTCCGTTACGTGGTCTGCGGCGGTGTGACCTACATCCTGTTCGATCCCGTCTGCTATTTCCTCTTTTACAATTTCATCGTGGCGCACCGCTACGTCGACCTGGGATTCGTGGTCGTCTCCCCGCACATCGCGGCGATGATTCTCGTCTTTCCGTTCACCTTCTTCGTGGGCTTCTGGCTCAACCGTTACGTGGCGTTCCGCCGGTCGCCGATCGGGGCCGGGACGCAGCTTCTGCGCTACCTGCTTTCGGTGGCGGGGTCGGTGCTGCTGACCTATGCGGGGCTGAAGTTCTTCGTGGAAGTCTGCGGCGTGTGGCCCACGCCGGCGAAGATGGTCACGACGCTGCTGACGACGGTTTACAGTTTCCTCGCAGCCAAATATTTCACCTTCCGCCACGCGGAAAAACCGGAATAGACAAGAATCTGAATTCCATTCATAGCCGAACGACTTTTCGTGTCGTCGGGAGCGGACTTTCAGGCCGATTTTTGCAGAATGCCCGATTATGAATTGTGAATTGTGAATTTTGAATTCTGATTCCGGTTCTCCTCCCGCAGTTTCTGGAGTTCGTACATCCGGTCGCGGAATTTCGCCGCGGCGAGGAAGTCCAGCGATTTGGCCGCGCGTTCCATCTCCTCGCGGGCCTTGTCGATCAGCGCGTCGATGTTCTCGCTGGCCGTGTAGTTTTTCTGTACGTCGGCCGCCGCCGCGTAGTGGTCTTCGGCGATGGGGTAGGCCGTCATGTTGACCTCCGACGTGTCGACGCGGCCCGCCAGCAGCGCGCTCTGTCCCGAGCCGCTCTTCTGCGCCTGCCGCGGCAGCATTTCGTGCTCCATGTTGTAGCGCACCTGCTTCTCGCGGCGGCGGTTGCTCTGCTCGATGGCGTAGCGCATCGAGTCGGTGCAGGTGTCGGCGTAGAGGATCACGTTGCCCTGCGAGTGGCGCGCGGCGCGTCCGGCGATCTGCGTGAGCGACCGGACGTTGCGCAGGAATCCCTCCTTGTCGGCGTCGAGGATCGCCACGAGCGCCACCTCCGGCAGGTCGAGTCCCTCGCGCAGCAGGTTCACGCCTACCAGCACGTCGAACATCCCGGCCCGCAGGTCTTCGAGAATCTGGATGCGCTCCAGCGTGTCGACGTCCGAGTGGATGTAGCGGTTGCGTACGCCCACGCGGTCGAAGTATTTCGAAAGCTCCTCGGCCATGCGTTTGGTGATGGTCGTCACGAGCACCTTGTCGTCGTTCTTCACGCGCTTGTCGATCTCCCCGATCAGGTCGTCGATCTGGTTCAGCGTCACGCGCACCTCCAGCGGCGGGTCCACCAGCCCCGTGGGGCGGATCAGCTGTTCGACGATCACGCCCTCGCTCTTCATCAGCTCGTAGTCCGCGGGCGTGGCGCTCACGTAGATCGACGTGCCCTGCAACTGTTCGAACTCCGAGAAGGTCAACGGGCGGTTGTCCTTGGCCGCCGGGAGGCGGAAGCCGTACTCCACGAGGTTCTCCTTGCGGGCGCGGTCGCCGCCGAACATGGCGTGGACCTGCGGCAGGGTGACGTGGCTCTCGTCCACGACCATCAGGTAGTCCTTCGGGAAATAGTCGATCAGGCAGAAGGGGCGCGTCCCGGCGGCGCGGCCGTCGAAGTAGCGCGAGTAGTTCTCGATGCCCGGGCAGTAGCCCAGCTCCTTGATCATTTCGAGGTCGTACTCCACGCGCTGCTTGATGCGCTGCGCCTCCATCGGACGCCCGGCGCGTTCGAAGAACTCGATCTGCTTGCCCAGGTCGAGGTAGATCTGCTGCACGGCGGCGTTGATGCGCTCTTTGGTCGTCACGAACAGGTTCGTGGCGTAGAGCGTGATGCTGTCGAGCGATGCGATGCGCTGTCCCGTGACGGGGTCGATCGACTGGATGGCCTCCACCTCGTTGTCGAAGAACATCACGCGGAAGCACTGGTTGCCGAACTCGCCGAAGGCCGCCATGATGTCCACCGTGTCGCCGTTGACGCGGAACGTCGCAGGCTCCAGCTCGCGTTCGGTGCGGGTGTAGAGCGCCTCGACCAGCTTGTAGAGGAAATGCTTGTAGCTGACGACCTGCCCCACCTTGATGTTGATGGCCGTGGCGTGGAAGTCCGCCGGGTTGCCCGCGCCGTAGAGGCACGAGACGCTCGACACGACGATCACGTCGCGGCGGCCCGACAGCAGCGTGGCGACCGTGCCGAGGCGCATCTTCTCGATCTCGGCGTTGATCTGGAGGTCTTTCTCGATATAGGTGTCCGTCGAAGGCAGGTAGGCCTCCGGCTGGTAGTAGTCGTAATACGACACGAAATATTCCACGGCGTTCTCCGGGAAGAAGTTGCGGAACTCCCCGTACAACTGCGCCGCGAGGGTCTTGTTGTGGCTCAGGACCAGCGTCGGACGGTTCAGCCGCGCGATGACGTTGGCCACCGTGAAAGTCTTTCCCGAACCCGTCACGCCCAGCAGCGTGTTGTGTTTGGACCCGTGTTCGATCGAGCTGACGAGCTGCCCGATCGCCTCCGGCTGGTCGCCCATCGGGGCATAGTCCGATACTAACTTGAAATCCATAGATGCAAAGGTAGTGAAGAATTAAAAATTAAGAATTAAAAGTCGCGAATTATTTCCTCGTGTTCGAATCTCATGCCGAAGAAGTGCGGGGACATCGGATGGAAGACGGCGGGCGGAGAATAATTTTTAATTCTTAATTTTTAATTCTTAATTCGATTATTCGTACCTTTGTAGGCTATGATCGACCGGGAAACAGTAGACCGCATTTACGCCGCCGCCAATATCGTGGATATTATCGGCGAATACGTCACGCTCAAACGAAAGGGCGTGAACTATGTCGCGTGTTGTCCTTTCCACAACGAGAAGACCCCGTCGTTCGTAGTCTCTCCTTCGAAAGGCCTTTATAAATGTTTCGGTTGTGGGAAGGGCGGTAATGCCGTGACTTTCGTAATGGATCAGGAAGCCACAACCTATGCCGAGGCGCTGAAGATGGTGGCCAAGCGTTACGGCATCGAGGTTAAGGAGGAAGCGTTGACCGAAGAGGAGGTGCGCCGCAACGACGACCGCGAGTCGATGTTCGCCCTGAACGGCTGGGCCGCGGAGTATTTCGCCAACTACCTCCAGCGCGAGACCGAAGGACAGAGCGTGGGACTGGCCTACTTCCGCCAGAAGCGCGGGATGACCGACGCCACGATCAAGAAATTCGGACTCGGATTCTGCCCCGCGAAGGGCGACCGGATGTCGAAGGACGCCCTGGCGGCGGGTTACAAGAAGGAGTTTCTCCTCTCGACGGGACTTTCGCTGGTCAGCGACCGGGACGGCTCGTTGTACGACCGGTTCCGCGACCGCGTGATCTTCCCCGTGCACAACATTTCGGGGCGCATCGTGGCGTTCGGAGGCCGCACGCTGCGCACCGACAAGCAGGTGGCCAAGTACCAGAACTCCCCCGAGAGCGAGATATACAGCAAGAAACGCGAACTTTACGGTCTCTATTTCGCCAAGAAGGCCATTCAGCAGCAGGATTTCGCCATCATGGTCGAAGGATACACCGATGTGATTTCGATGCATCAGGCAGGGGTCGAGAACGTCGTGTCTTCGTCCGGCACGTCGCTTACGACGGAGCAGATACGCCTGCTGAACCGCTTTACGAAGAATATCACGGTGATCTACGACGGCGATTCGGCGGGCATTCACGCCTCGCTGCGCGGTATCGACATGATCCTGAAAGAGGGGATGAACGTGCGCGTGGTGCTGCTGCCCGAGCCCGAGGACCCCGACTCGTTCGCTCGCAGCCACACGGCCGCCGAGTTGCAGGAGTATATCCGCGCCAACGAGCAGGACTTCCTGGAGTTCAAGGCCAAACTGTTGTTGCAGGACGCCGAGGGCGACCCGATCCGCAAAGCGGCGCTGATCGCCGACATGGTGCAGTCGGTGTCGGTGATTCCCGATCCGATTCAGCGCTCGGTCTACATCAAGGAGTGCGCGCGGATCATGGACATCGACGAGCAGATACTCATTTCGGAGGTGGCACGCAAGCGCATGACCACGTCGGGCGACCGCGAGACCGACGAGTTCCTGCGCCGTCAGACGACCCTCCGGCAGCGGGAGGCGCAGCAGCCCGGGGTGGAGTTCGTCAAACAGGTCGAGGCGGGGAGCAGTTTCGAGACGCTGGAGCGCGAGATCGTGAAATACCTCCTGAAATACGGCCATTGCTCGTTCGACTTCAAGGAGGGGCGGACGATGGTGGCGTGCAACGTCGCGGAGGTGATCTTCGCGGAGCTGAGCGACGACAACATCGAGTTCCGCAATCCGGTCTACGCCAAGATCATGAATGTTTACCGCGAACAGTGGACGCAGTTGGGGACCGGCGTGGAGGTCCCGGCGCACGTTTTCCTGAACCACATCGACCCGGAGGTGTGCAACATGTCGGTGGACATCCTCACGGCGGACGACAACTATGTGCTTAGCGAGCTGTGGCGGCGCAAGGAAATACACCTGGAAACCGACGCCGAGATGCTGGCCGTGGGGGTCCCGAAGGCCGTGACGCTCTACAAATCGAAAGTCGTCGAGGCGCTGATCAAGGAGTTGCAGGCGAAGTTGGACGACGAACTTCCCGACGACGAACAAAAGGATATCATGCAGCGGTTGGCGGCTTACAATCAGGTTAAAAAGACGATAGCCAATAAGATAGGACGACCGATTTTATAAGAAAAAAAGGGGCGGGTCTCGGGTCGTACACGCATCACTGCGCATACCGTGTGCAAACAGAAAATAAACAGAAAGATGTGTAAAACATATCAAAGATAAAAGAATTAGTTACCTTGACCGATTCCCACCCCTGCGAATTAAAATTGCAATTCGTGTGCCGTTATTGAATATATGAGCGAACAAAAGAAGATAAACATTCGGAACAAGCGTGCGACGTTCGACTATGAGATTCTGGAAGAATACGTTGCGGGCGTCGTGCTGGTCGGAACGGAGATCAAGTCGATCCGCGCCGGAAAGGCGTCGATGGTCGACACGTTCTGCTATTTCGACAAGGGCGAACTGTGGGTGCGCGGCATCAACATCGCCGAATATGCCTGGGGGACCTGCAACAACCACGTGCCGCGCCGCGACCGCAAGCTGCTGCTCACGGCCCGCGAACTGGACAAGTTGCAGCGCGCTTCGCAGGACAAGGGCCTGACGATCGTGGGCCTGCGGCTGTTCCTGAACGAGCGCGGCCTGGCGAAGGTCGTCGTGGGGCTGGCCCGCGGCCGCAAGTCGTACGACAAGCGCGAATACCTCAAGGAGAACGACGCCCGGCGCGAGATGGACAAGGCGATGAAAAACTACCGGTAATGATAAAGGCTATATTTTTGGACGTCGACGGAACGCTGATCAGCTTCAAGACCCACCGGGTGCCCGCTTCGGCGCTCGATGCGTTGCGTGAGGCCCATGCGCGCGGCGTGCAGCTGTTCATCGTCACGGGGCGCGCGGCGGCCGATCTGGCCGATCTGGAGGCGATTCCCTACGACGGCGTGGCGGCGCTCAACGGCGCCGACTGCCTGATGCGTGACGGCCGCGTCGTGGCCCGGCATCCGATTCCGCGCGCCGACTTCGAGAAGTCGCTCGCCTTGTCGGCGGAGCTGGATTTTCCGGTCGGGTTGGAGTTGAACGACGGGGTTTTCGTCAACCGCGTGACGCCCGAAGTGGTGCGGCTGGCGGAGATGGTGGCGCATCCGGTCCCCGAACAGGTCGATCTGCGGGCGCTTTTCGACCGGGGCGACTGCTGCCAGATGTGCTTTTATTTCGATCCCGAACTCGAAAAGAGGGTGATGGCCGAACTGCCGTCGCTCGTGGCGTCGCGCTGGTGCCCGATTTTCGCGGATGTCAATGTCCGGGGTGTCGACAAGGCGACGGGCATGGCCGAGTTCGCCGCGCATTTCGGCTTTGCGAACGGCGAGACGATGGCTTTCGGCGACGGCGGCAACGACGTGGCGATGCTGCGGGCCGCAGGCGCGGGCGTGGCGATGGGCAACGCATGCGACGAGGCGCTCGCCGCCGCGGACTATGTGACGGCTTCGGTCGACGACGACGGAATCCGGCGCGCATTGGAGCATTTCGGGGTGATATAGCGTCTGCGTTCCGGCGGATAATCCGGGTTGCGTCGCGACGAGTCCCTCCCGAGGGAGGGCAGATTTGCAAACGACGCCGAAGGCGGCGACAACCGCCGATGGTGGCGAAAAAACGATAGGATAACTTATGAGTTTAATACTTGCTATTGAGACCGGAACGGACATCTGTTCCGTGGGCATCGCCAAGGACGGCGAACTGCTGTCGCTGCGCGAGAGCGACGAGGGGCGCGACCACGCCCGCAAGGTCGGCGTGTTCGTCGACGAACTGCTGCGCGAGACGGACATTGCGCCCGACGAACTCGACGCCGTGGCTGTGGGTAAGGGCCCCGGATCGTATACGGGACTGCGCATCGGCGTGTCGTTCGCCAAGGGATTGTGTTACGGGTTGCAGAAGCCGCTGGTGGCCGTCGGGTCGCTGGATGCGCTGGCCGAGGTGGCCCGCGAGGACTACGAGGCGGGGATTCTCGCCGTAGATGACTGGTCGAACGCCTTGTTGTGTCCGATGGTCGACGCCCGGCGCATGGAGGTCTATGCGCAGGTTTTCGACGCCGAAGGGCGTCCGCAGAGCGAAGTTTCGGCCGAGGTGGTCGACGCCGGGAGTTTTGCCGCCTTCCGCGGTCAGGGGCGTCCGTTCGTGATCTTCGGCAGCGGGGCGCGCAAATGCGCCGGCATCCTTTCCGACGCGGTGTGCGTGGAGGTGACCCCGTCGGCCCGCGGGCTTGCCCGGCTCGCCCAGCAGGCCCTCGACGAAGGCCGCACGGAGGACATCGCCTATTTCGAGCCGTTCTATCTGAAGGATTTCGTCGTTACGACATCCCGCAAGAAGTTGTTTTGAGCGGTTTCCGGCAGTATGACCGAGGCTGACCTGATACGGCTCCTGTCGGAGCGGTTCCACGGCAATTTCGCCGACGAGACGGCCCGGAGGGTGCGCGATGCCGGGGCTGTGGACCTGTTGTACGAGGTGGCGACCGCGCCGCATCCGGAGCTGCCGGGACCTGTCCGGCAGAAGGTGCTGTTCCGCGGCGCCTATGTGCTCGAACGGATCTATTTCGACGCCCCCGAGGCGTTCATGCCCCGTGCCGAATCCTTTTGCCGGGTCGATTTCGCGGCGTGCGCCAACGCCAGCGCGCAGCGTCATTTCGGGAAGATCATGGCCGACCTGCTGGGACGTTATGCGCCCGAACCCGGCGATCTGGAGCGGATCGCCGAAACGGCCGCCGGATGGGCCGTGTCGCCGGAGGCGAAAGTCGCCGTGAAGGTCTGGGCCGTGGAGGTCCTGAAACGCTGCCGGGAGCGTGTCGGCTGGGTCGCCGAATCGTGGGACGACATCGTGGAGACGGTGGCCCTCGACGCTACGCCGGGCATCGAAAGCCGGATGCGCAAAAGCTGGAAAACGAAGCGGTGACAGAGCGCCCGAATTTAGAAACGCCGTCCGGAACGTTGTAACGTTCGGGCGGCGTTTCCGTTAGCCGGGTGGGGGCTTTGGGTGGGGCTTACCAGCTCATGACGCGGACCTTGTACATGTCCAGGTCGGGGACTTTGATCGTGCGCGTCGCGGCGGAGCCGTTTCGGTCGGTGGCATAGCGGATGGTCTGTGTCGACCAGGCTTGCGAACCCTCCGGAATCGTCGAATCGGTGTACCACAATTCGCCCGTGTCGTCGTTGTAGTTGATCGACTTGATGGCGGTGGAACTGGCGAAGAGCGTCATTTCGGTAAACTGGTTGGCGCCGATGTCGTAGAGGTATGCCCGGCGTCCGCCGATGCAAAGCGTATTGGAGTTGACCAGCGACATGTCGTGCAGGCCGCCGTAGGGCGTTTGCACGGTTTTCTCCAGTTCGAGCGAAGGCGTCGCGCTTGTCCAGTCTTTCAGTTTGTAGATCTGGAGGCTCTGGCCGCCGATGGCGTAAAGCCGTTGGGTCGTTTCGTTCCAGACCACGCCGTGTGCCGAGCCGAGTTCCGACTGGAACAAGACGAGGTTCGGACGTGCGATGTCGTAGACCTGGACCTTGTTGTTGTCGGAGTTGCTGCCTTCGGAGCAGGCTACGGCGATGCGGTTGTCCGGGAGCATCTCCGCCGAATGGGCGTTGGGGGCCGCCGTGGTGTGGAAAAGCACCTCCCCGGTTGCGATGTCGAGCAGCGCGCACCAGTTGTAGGAACTCGTGACCAGGAGCTTCTTGCCGTTGTCGACGGGTTTGCAGTCGTCGAGATGGTTGCAGCGCGATGCGGCCAGCCCGAGCGTCGCTGCGGCGGTGGTGGCGTCCCAACTCCACGTGACGGCATTTTTGTAGCCTGTCTCGTCGGCCAATCCCGCGTCGATCATGTAGACCATGTTGTCGCCGCAGAAGATCAGTTCGGTTACCTCCGTCGAACGGGCGTCGTCGGTCTCGATTTTGTCACCGGCCGTGAGCGTCACGGCATCGGTCGAACCGACCGAGAACGAATGGCCGTCGGTGTCGGTGAGGGTCACGGTATACCCCTGCGAGAGTGTCACGGGGGCGATCATAACCGGAATCAGCCGGGCCTCGCCGGTGCAGTCTATGGGCGAAGGCGGCGTCACGGTGATCGTCTGCGCCGATGCGTTGACCGATCCGTCGTCGATGCCGATCGAAATGTCTCCGGCAATCGTTTCACCGCCGTTGGCTTTGACGACGGCCTTGCTGATCGAGTAATTTCCTTTTTTGACGCTGACGTACATCGTGCAGAAAAGCTGTTTGAGCTCGATGTCGTAGCCTTCGTAACTGTTGGCGCGGGCCGTGGCCTTGCCCACGAGGCAGGGCGTGATGCTGCCGCTCTGGGTGGCGGGGATGGTCGCCTTCAGGGTGTTGTCTTCGCACGCGAGGGCCGCGTCGGAAGGGTAGAAGCCCACGAGCGTCGCATCGGCGTGCGCCGGCGCGTCGACCGTGAAGAGGAAGAGCGACTTCTGCGACCCGGGGAGGATCGGCGCCGCGTAGGCAGGCTCCGCCGCGCCGTGTCTGACGGCGAAGACGGCTCCCCGGTCGGAGCTTTTCCACGTGACGAGCGATGTCGCGCCCTGGTCGTTGTAGTATTTCGAAAGTGTCAGGGTGACTTTGGCGGCCAGTTCCGAGGTTTCGCCCGAGTCGTCGTTCGAGCACCCCGCACCGAGGCTGGCGGCGCAGAGGCCGAGCCACAGCATCGGCCGGATTTTGTTCAGCAGTCCGTATTTCATGGCAGTGTATTTTGTCGGTTATTTTTTCTTGTTGCCGAGTATTACCTCGTTATAGGTTTTGACGATGTTTTCGGGTGTGGCGGTCTCCCCGGCGCGGACTTCGTGCATGAAGACTCCCTTGTAGCCGGAAGCCTGCAGGCGGCGGAGGAAATCGGGCCAGTCGATGACGCCTTCGCCCGGCAGCCAGTGACGTTCGTCCTTGCGGTCGTAGTCCGACGCGTGGATCGTGCCGATGCGGTTGCCGACGGCCTCGAAAAAGTGCGCATGCTCCTCTTTGAGCAGGTGGTTCGAATCGAAGCAGACCATGACTTCGGGGTAGTCGGCGATGAGCCGCATAAGCTCGCCCGAGTCGCGGCCCAGGCACGTGCGGGGCAGGTTCTCGATGCAGAGCACTGCGCCGATCTCTTTGGCGGACAGCGCGAGGCGGCCGATGGAGTTGGCCGAGTTTTGCAGGCGGATCTCCCGTTCTTCGTCGGCGATCGGCTCCGAACTGGGATGGAGCACGAGCCGCTGCGGGCCGAAGATTGACGCGAGGCGGATCATCCGCTCCATGAGCGCGACGTTCTGTTCGCGCAGCGCCGGATCGGCTACCGAGATGTCGAGCTGGCGGCTGAACGGCAGGTGGCAGGACCAGACTTTCAGCCCGGCTTCTTCGAGCAGCGCCTTGACCCGGTAGGCTCGGGTGTAACATTCGTTCTCGGGGACGTTGCGCCAGAAGTAGTTGAAGACGACCTCGACGTGATCGACCCCGGAGGCCTTGATTTGCGCGAGTCCTTCGACAGAGGGTGTTTTCAGTATGCTGAGGGAGATGCCGACCGGATATTTGGCTTGTGAAACGGAGTCTATCAGCAGAAAGGCCATGGTGAGGATTATAAGTTTTTTCATTGCGGGTTACGAATTAGGGGGGGGGAAAGGGAGGCCCCGGTGCGGCCGGCGCCTCCCGAATCGGTTATTTTACGCAGCACGAGCCGCAGATGTCTCCGCCGTGGGTGCTCCAACTCGAAGCCCGTTCGCCTCCGACGTATTTGCCGACGAAGATTCCGTTTTTCGAGGAACTGCCGATGAACGCCGAATAGAGAACGCCGTCGAGGTAGTTGTTGCCGCCCATCTGTTTCTGGTTGGTGTCGCTGTCCTCGTAGCTCCACGAGTCGAGGATGCTGCCGTTCGCATCGAAGATGTAGGAGACGTTGGAAGCCTGTCCCGCTGTGATGTAGAACCGGTTTTCGGAGTCGACGCAGGGGTGCGCGAAGTTGAATGCGTTGGTGAGCGGCGCTCCGCTGGGGGTATGCGCATATTCCCAGTTCTTGGCCGAAAGGTCGCCCTTCACGTTGAACACCTCGCCGCTCTTCGATCCGGCGAAGACCGAGCCGTTGGGGGCCACGACGGGTTCGTAGATGTCGTTGGCCGTGGCATTGCCGCCTCCGACCAGAAGTTTGCCGTGGATGGTGCGCGAAGTCAGGTTGACGGCTCCGATGTAGCCGGATTTAGCGCCGAAGTAGGCCAGCGTCTTGTCGTTGCTGACGGCAAAACCCGTATTGTTGACCATCGTGCAGCCCAGTGCGACTTTGGCGATCTCCGCGCCGGTTTCGGCGTTGAGGAAGATGGCGTTGGAGGTCGTGCCGACGAGCAGTTCGTTCGCGAGGACCAGCAGGCCGCAGCCCTTGTCGCCGGCGGCATAGGACCAGATTTTCGATCCCGACGAAGCGTCGATGCCGAACGTGTTGCCCGTGGCGTCGCTGATGTAAACGACGGTGCCGGAGGCGTTGACGGCCGGCGAGCAGCTTTGCATGGAGCCAGCCTCGGTGAAGGTCCACTTCAATTGGCCTTCGGCGGTCACGGCATAGAATTGTCCGGCGCCGGTCGTTCCGTAATAGATGTCGCCGGTGACGGGGTTCACCGTGAGCATGTTGTAGCTGTTCGACTTGGCCGCCGGGATGTAACGCCACTTCTCGCTGCCTGTGGCCAGGTCGAAGGCGTACAGGCCCGCCACCTTGTTGAACGTGATGATGTAGATGGTTTTCCCGTCGGGCGAGAATACCGGACAGGAGCCTTTGAAGCCGTTGTAGTTCGAGCCGTCCTGCGCCCAGTCGGTGCTGTAAACGACGTATTCGCGAATCTCGACCTCGAGGTTCCAGGTCCGTACGTTGCCGTTGATGGTCGCGCTCAGTTTCACGGTCTGCGTGCCGACCGATCCGAGGCCGTATTTGACGACCGTGCCCTGCTTGACGACATCGCCCGGGAAAGTCCATTTGACATCGGTGGCTGTCGGGTAATCCGCGGTGTTGAACGTGAAGGTGATGGGCTGATTCTTGGCTGCCTTGTCGCGGTCGAGGCTGTAAGGGATGGCCTGGGTCGGCATGGCCTTGACGGTGGCCGCTTCAGAGGTTCCCTTGGCATAGTTGGCCACTAACGAGAAGTAGTAGTTCTTGTCGTTGACCAGGTTGTCCAGCGTGATGGCGGTCGTATCCTTGTCGAGGGGCAGTTCCGTCACGTCGCCGGTGACGTCCTCGTTGTAGTAGGAGAGCGTATAGGAGAGCACCGTCGTTGAAGGCTTCGACCACGTGAGCGTGACGTAGGCATCGCCGGCTTCGATCGCCAGGTCGGTGACGGGGAACCGCGAGGTCGACGGTTTGCCCGTAATGCCCACGTAGTTCGAGATGTTTTCGCCGTAGACGGCCTGCACGTAGAATGTGTATTGCGTGCCGTTGGCAAGCCCGGTTACCGTGCAGTTCATCAGGCCGCCCGTACGCCGGATCACGGTTTTCGAATCGGTGTTGGTGTAGTAGACGATAAAGTCCGTCGGGTTCCAGCCTTCGGGCATGCTCCACGAGAGCAGCACCTCTTCATCGCCCGGCGTGGCCGTTAGGCCGGTGACCTGGTGGCGCGCCGCACCCGCCTCGGGAATGTCCTCGGTCCAGCACGCTGCGAGGTTCGCCGTGAGGACGAGGGCCAGCAACAGGTTGATTATCTTTTTCATGCTTGTTTTGACTTTAAGGGTTGATGGATTAGAAACCGGGGTTTTGCCACAGGATCGAGGGGTTGTTCACGATCTCGATCTGGTTCTGCGGGATGGGGAAGATCAGGTTGTGGGCGTCGAGCGTGTAACCCAGGTTGCGGAAATGCTCCACGGCCAGCCCCAGCCGCACCAGGTCGAACCAGCGGTGGCCTTCCAGGGCGAATTCGCGTCCGCGCTCGGCGGCCAGTTCGCGTATAAACTCGGCTTTGGTCTTCACGTCGTCCGAGGTCAGTTCGTCGAGTCCGGCACGGATGCGGGTTTTGTTGAGCCATGTCAGCGCCGTCGGCAGGTCCGTTTCGGCGAGCGCCTCGGCGTACATCAGCGTGATGTCGGCATAGCGCAGGTGCGGGAAGTCGTTGCCGACCTGCGTCGTGTAGGTGGCGTCGTAGGTGTCGTACCACTTGGTCATGGCGAAGAGATTGCTCTGTATCTTCGTGTAGGTGTCGATCAGCGCCAGCCGGTTGTCGGACTCGTCGTAAATCGCCTTGAATTCGGGGGTCGGGTTGCGGATGTCGGCCATTACATCGGTATTGGCGCTGTACCAGTAACCGTGTCCGTTGTCGTTGGTCTTGTTGTAGTAGAGCGCGAAGATGACTTCCTTGTTCATCTTGTTGTTGATGTCGAAGACCCGTTTCGTCGTGGATTCCAGTCCGTAGCCCGTGGCCTTCATCGCCTCGTCGAGCGCGGTCCTGGCTTCGGCATGCTTGCCGAACGTGAGGTATACCTTCGCCAGTAGCGTATAGGCCGCGATACCGGTCACACGGGCCTTTTCGGCGTTACGGGTGTCGGGCAGCAGGCGTGCGGCCTCGGCAAGGTCTTCGGTCAGCAGGCTGTACATCTCCTCCTCGGTGCAGCGTGGGATGAGTTTGGCCGCAGCCGGGGGGACGACCGTGCGGGCGATCGGAACCACGCCGAATGTGCGGTAGAGGTTGAAATACCACCAGGAGCGCATGAAGAGGCATTCGCCGCGGTATTTGTTGTAGTTGGGAATCTGCACGCCGTTCATGTGATCGAGTACGTCGTTGCAGCGGTAGATGCCGTTATACCAGGCATCCCAGATGTCGCTCAAAATGCCGTTGCTCGCCGTCTCGATGAAATTGTCTATGTCGTAGCGGTCCTGCGTCGAGACGGCCATTGATTCGAGAATATTCTCGTCGCTGCGGTAGCCGATCTCCGTGAGGTGGAAACTCATCATTGTCTTGAGCTTGGCGTAGCAGGAGACGACGCCCTGGTTGAAATCATCGTCGGTTTTGTAGAAGTTGCCTTCGGTGATGTCGTTGCTCGGGTACTGTTCGAAGAAGCCTTCGCCGCACGAACTCAACGCGAAAGCGGTGAAAACGAGGTAGTATTTCAGTTTCATAATCTTCGTCTTTGAAATTACAGGTTAAAGTTGATGCCGACGCTGAACGTGCGCGAAAGCGGGTAGGAGCAGTAGTCCTCGCCGGGGCGCAGGGCGTCTGCCGCGCGCTTGTTGACCTCGGGGTTGTAGCCCGAATAGTCGGTCCAGGTGAAGAGGTTGCTGCCCTGCACATAGATGCGCAGTTTCGAAATTCCGGCCCGGCGGGTCCATTTGTCGGGGAAGGTATAGCCCAGCGAGAGGTTTTGCAGGCGCAGGTAGGAGCCGTCCTCCAGGTGGAAGGTCGACGTGCAGGCGCCGTTGTTGCCGCTCGATTTGCGGGTCGCGCGGTTCAGCTCGCCGTAGGGGTAGCGCTGGAGCGATTCGCGCATCATGTTCGACGAAGCCTCCATGTTAAGCAGGTAGCGTCGTTCGAGATTGAGGATTTCGTTGCCGTAGACCCCCTGGAACGCTGCGGCGAGGTCGAAGCCTTTCCAGGAGAGGTTCACCGAGAATCCGTAGTAGAAATCGGGCATGTAGTTGCCTACGATCACCCGGTCGGCGTCTTTTTCGAGGATGCCGTTGCCGTTGGCGTCGACGAAACGGAAGTCGCCCACCTGCGTCGTGTCGAAATGCGGGTAGGAGTTCAGCTCCTCCTGGTTGTGGAAGATGCCGTCCTGAACCATCAGGTAGTAGCAGCCGACGGGCTGTCCGACGCGGGTGATGTAGTAGCCGCCGGCGTAGGAGGACTCCTTGATGATGTCGGCGTTTTCATCGCCGAGGCTCAACACCTTGTTGCGGTTGAGCGACCAGTTGGCCGAAACGGCGTAGGAGAAGTCGCCGAACGAGCGGCGCGAGGAGAGCGACAACTCGACGCCTTTGTTTTGCATCGAACCGATGTTCATGTTCGAGGTCGTGAGGCCCGATACCGACGAGACGGGAACGTCGAAAAGCATGTCGGTGGTCTTCGAATAGTAGAAGTCGGCGTTCAGTCCGAGCAGTCCGCGCCAGAGGCTGATGTCTACGCCGACGTTGTACTGGGTGTTCTTCTCCCAGCCCAGGTCGTTGTTGGCGATCTGTTTGGGGTAGACCTGCGAGGTGAGTCCGTTGCCCAAGTCGATGTTCGTCGTGCCGTAGAGCGCCAGGTATTCCGAATTGCCGATCTGGGCATTGCCCGTCTGGCCGACGCTGGCGCGGAACTTCATGTCGTCGATCCACTTGATGCCGCGCATGAAGTTTTCGTCGCTGATGCGCCAGCCGATGCTTACCGCCGGGAAATAACCCCAGCGGGTGTTGGGAGCGAAGCGTGACGAACCGTCGCCGCGGATCGAGACCGAGGCCATGTAACGTCCCTTGTAGGAGTACTGCGCACGCAGAAGCCAGGAGGCGAACGTATAGGCGTATTTGTTGTTGTAGGTGTTGTCCTGGTCGATGGTTTTGCCCTTGGTGGACCGGATCTTGTCGTCGCCGATCGTGCCCGTGGAGACGATCTGCGCCGTCTGGGTGGTGTATTTCTCGGCTTCGTAGACGGCTACGGCATTGATCGTATGGTCGCCGAACGAGCGGTTGAAGGAGAGCTGGTTCGAGAGGGTCCAGTGGAAATAGTTGTTGTTGTAATAGTTAGCCTGCGGGGTCGACTGTGCGTCGAGGTATTTGTAACCGCGCAGGGGGAGCGACGAGGGGCGGTAGTAGTTGCGGATGTAGGAGTAGTAGTCGCCGCCGGCCGTGATTTTGTATTCGAGGCCCTTGATGAACTCGTAGGAGGCGAAGACGTTGCCCAGGATGTTGAGTTTCTCGCGGATGTCGTCGATTTCGAGCGCCAGCGCCACGGGGTTGAGCACCTCGTTGGTCTGGGTGTCCCACGTATTGATGCGCAGGAAGCCGTTCATGTCCCAGTTGTAGGAGCCGTCGGAGTTGTAGACCGGGAAAACCGGGGGAGCCATCAGCGCCGAGGCGATTACGCCGTCGCCGCCGTACTGGGCGTCGGCGTCCACGTAATTCGACTTCGAATAGGAGGGCGAGAAGCTGACTCCGTATTTCAGGCGGTTGCGCTTGCCGTCGAGGTTGACGCGCAGCCCGTAGCGTTCGAAGTCCGAACCGATGATCGTGCCTTCGCGGTAGAGGTAGTTGGCGCCGACGAAATAGTTGATGCTCTTGGTGCGGCCCGATATAGAGAGCGAATGTTTGGTCGAGTAGGCCGTGCGGAAGATGGCGTCCTGCCAGTCGGTGTTGACCATCGTGCCGGTCTTGTCCTGCAGGTAGGCCGTGATGAGCGGGTCGACGCGGTGGTAGGTTTGCGGACGGCTCTCGTAGGGATCGTCGATCGAACCCGTCGGGACATTGAACAGATAGGCGCCGTCGCGGGCCTCCTTGAAGATTTGGGCGAATTCGTAGGCGTCGAGCATGTCCATCGTTTTGGTGACGTTCGAAACGCTGAACTGTCCGTCGTAGCTGACGACGGGGTGTTCGCTCTGCCCGCGTTTGGTGGTGATGAGGATCACGCCGCATGAACCGCGCGAACCGTAGATGGCTGCTGCCGAGGCGTCTTTGAGCACTTCGAGGCTCTCGATGTCGCTGCCGTCGAGGTTGGCGAAGGCCCGGGCATCGCACGGGATGCCGTCGATGACATACAACGGGTCGTTACCCGACGTGGCGGACTGGATGCCGCGGATGCGGACCGAAACGTTGCCTTCGGGCTGGCCGCCCAACTGGAGCACCTGCACGCCCGGCATTTTGGCGGCCATGGCGTCGCGGAAGTCGGCCGTCGGCATGTCGGCGAAATCCTCGGCTTTGATCGACGAGATGGCGGTCGTCACGTCGCGCTTGTTCTGCACGCCGTAGCCTACGACCACGACGTTGTCCATGGCGATGGCATCGGCGGTCAGCCGGACATCGGCCTGCGTCTGGTTGTCGGCGAGGGCCAGTTCGACTTTGTTGTAGCCGATGAGCGAAATTTCGAGTACGGCGTTGCTCTGCCGGATGTTGAGTGAATAGTTGCCGTCGAGACCCGACGCCGTGCCGGTCGTCGTGCCCTTGAGGATGACGGTCGCACCGACCACCGGGGCGCCCTCGTCGTCGGTTATGCGGCCCGTGATTGTCCGGCTGGCGCCGGCATTGCGGGCGGCGGGTTTACCCCCCCCCGAACGGGTCGTAAGCAGTATCTTCAGTCCCTTGATCTCGACATTCACCTCGGGCAGGACCTCGGCGATAATTGATTCGATGCTCCGGTTATCGGCCTTTACCGAGACCCGTTTTCCGGGGGTGATGTCGGCGTCGGCATAGGCGAACGTGTAGGGACTGTTGGCTTCGATGAGCCGCAGAAGCTCTTTGACGGTGACGTTTTTCGCCTCGAGGGTGACGTTCGGCGCCTGGGCCGAAGCCGGGACGACCGACACCGCACACAGGATGATGACGGTGCAGAGGCATCGGCAAATCCGTTTTAAAACGTTGGGTTCATTCATGTTAATTGGGTGTTTTTCGGTTTTTCAGTTCAAATGGAAGGCATTCCGGAACCTCTTCGGAGGAGGCGCCGGCTGGAATGGATGCTCGTTATTTCCGGAATTTACTTCTTGGTTATCAGCACTTGGTTGCCGTCGATCCGGTAGCGGATCGGGATGAGTGTGGCCATGACATCCAGAATATCTTCCAACGGTTCGTGGTAGACGACCAGCGAAAGCCGTTTGTCGACGCGGATGTGCGAAGAGAGCGCTATTTCGACGTTGTACCTGCGTTCGAGATTGGTGATGATGTCTGCGAGCGGTGTGTTGTCGAAGATCAGGCGGGATTCGAACCAGCTGCAATAATTCCGGGCGTCGACCTGCCGGACGGTGACCTGCCGGGTGCGGGTGTCCAGCGATAATTTTTCGTCGGGCCGCAGCAGGACGGGTTTGCCGAGGTCGGCGCCGGAGACTTTGACCGATCCGGTTTTGAGGATGATCTTCTGGTGGGACCCGAACGAGTAGCCGATGGCGTCGAACGATGTTCCCAGGACCTCGACCTGCAGGTTGTCCATGTTGACGCGGAACGGCCGCAGGGAGTCTTTGCTGACTTCGAAGAAGGCTTCGCCCGAGAGGGCGACCTCTCGCGTCGGGCCGGAGAACTCCGCCGGGTATTTCAGCCGGCTTTCGCCGTTGAGCCAGACACGGGAACCGTCGGGCAACGTGAATTCGCCGACATTGCCTTTGGCCGTCAGCAGGGTGATCTCCTCGGCGGGCCGGACAGTCCGTGCCGCGAAGTAGTAACCTCCGGCAAAGATCAGCAGGACAGCGGCGGCCATGCCGGCGTAGCGCAATATGCGGCGTCCCAGCATGCGGACCCGCCCGGGTTTGATCGCGGCATGGAGCCGCTGGAGGCCCAGCCGGGTCTCTTTGATCGTGGCGTCGGCCGTATGCCGGTTCCACATTTCCAACAGGATTTCGTCGATCTCGGCCTCGTTTTCACGGGTGAGCATCCACTCTTCGAACGCCCGGCGGATTTTCGCGGGGACATTCGGATTGTTGAAAATGTAGTCGATGATTTGTTTGCGCTGCTGTTTGCTCATGGTAGCCGGGCGTGTTGGGGTTTGTGCTGCCTGCGGACAGTTACTGTTTCTGTGTCAGCGTGAAGGTCTCCGTATAGGTTCCTGCCTTGAACGTGACGGTTCCGGTACGCGGGGCGGCTGACGGATTGGCCGTGTAGCTGAGCTTCACGACATGGATGCCCTTTTCGCCGCCGGCGACGGGGTTGACGGTGATCCAGGTGTCTCCGGCGGCCGTCCAGGCGCAGGTGGTGAAGATCGTCACGGAGTGCGTGCCGGCCGCGGCATCCACCGTTCCCGTCGTGCTGTACATGTACACGCTGTCGGGCGCCGCCTCATCTTCGTCCTTACAACTGCTTGTCAGACACACGCATACGAGTGTCAGCAGGAGTAGTAGATGTTTTTTCATGTTAGGTTTTTTCAGGTTAAACGATTTTTTCGGATCCGTTTCTATTAATAAGACAACTTTCGGCGGCAGGATGCCAGTCTGTCCGGCGATATTTTTTACATTTTTTTTGCGCGGCGGCTGTTTTGCGCGTCGGAACCGTTCGGAGCCATGATGTGTGTGCAGAAACCGTGAATATTTTATAAAATAGTCGTGAATAAATAAAAAAATAATTCGAAAAGTTTTTTAATTCTTTGGACTTAAATCTATATTTGCACAAACGGACCATGAATAGCGACGAACATATCCTGTTGCGGAAATTGCGGGAAGGGGATACCGAGGCTCTCGATATTCTTTACTTGCGTTATGCCGCGAAAGTCCGGGACTTTGCGTTTCGGCTGCTCGGCGACAGCGTTGAGGCCGAGGATATTACACACGATATTTTCCTCAAGGTGTGGGAGCAGCGCAAGACCTTGGGCAACGTCGTGTCGTTCAGGGGGTATCTTTTCCGGATGACGCGCAACGCCATTTTCAATGCCTTCAAACACCGGCAGGTGGAGTCGAAATACCAGGCCCGGGCTGCGGAGGACGGGACGGAGGCGCCTGCCGATACCGACGACCGCGTATCGACGAACGACCTGATGGAGATGATCGACCTGGCGGTGAGCAATATGCCCGAGCAGCGGCGTAAGGTGTTCTGCATGAGCCGTTACGAAGATATGTCTTACAACGACATTGCCGAGGCGCTCCATATCAGCCCCAAGACGGTGCAGTATCATATCTCGGGCGCGCTGGCCGAATTGCGCAAATTGCTTTCGGCGATTGCGTTCTTCGTGTAGCGGTCTATCTCACCTTCAAATAAAAATCCCCGGAATAAACTTCCGGGGATTTTCTATGCGGGCGGCTATTTCACGCCACCGATCTGCGCGCGCAGTCGTTTTTTGAAATTTTCACCGATGATGGTCATTTTGTCCGTGGTCTCGAACAGCGCGGCCTTGTTCTTCTCGTAGGCAGCCAGGTAGCCGGCGATGCGGTCCGGGTCTTCGAGAATGAAATTGGGGCACTGCGAGACGTTGAGGTACTCCTTGGGCAGCATGAGGTAGGGTTCCGTCTTGCCCTGTTCGGTCTTGAATTCGACGGTCAGGTCGATGCAGCGTTTGAAGACTCCGCTTTTGCCGTAGAGGTCGGCCTGGTGCGCCGCGGCGTGGTCGTCGAAGGTCAGCACGACCTCCAGCGGACGGTCGCAGGGCGCGGCGTCCGTGTAGACGACCGGGGCGAGCGTGTAGGCGTCGTAGGTCCATTGTCCGGCTTTCGGGAAGCGGGCGTAGGGGATTTCGCGGCCGTTTACCTGCACCGTTTTGGGCGGGAAGGTCGCCGGGAAGCGCATTTCGTAGCTGCGGCTGTCGGGAGCACCGGCGTAGGTGCCTTCGCGGGGCGCGACGACGGCGCGCAGGGTGTTGCCCTCCTGCTTCTTGGTGACCTTCGTGGTGGCGTAGGCCGTGGCGTACTGCTGGCTGACGCCGTCGTCCTCGTAGTGGACAAGCTCGCCGTCGGCCCCGGGGATGAAGGTCAGCACCAGCGTGTCGCAGGGCTGCTGGAGATTTTTCACCGTCTGTGGGTTCATCGGGAGGATGGCTCCGGCCCGCGCGTACCAGGGATTTTCCGAGAGGGTGTAGTGCAGCTCCTCGGTGCGTCCGCCCTCGTACATGGCCCCCGTGGCGCAGTCGTACCACCGGCCCTCGGGGAACCAGATCCGGCGCGCGGCCAGCCCCGTGACGCTGTCGACCGGCTCCACGACGGCCGTGGCGAGGATGTCATTGCCGAACATGAACTGCTCGGGGACGTTGTAGGCCTCGTCCCGTTCGGGATGGTCGTAGTACATCGGACGGCACATGCCGACGCCGGTGTCGTAGTTCTCGCGGGCGGCGTTGTAGACGTAGGGCGCCAGCGTATAGCGCAGGCGGATGGCGTCGCGCATGACGAACAGGTGGTCGGGGAAGAACCAGAGGTAACGCTCGATGCGCGGGTCCTTGGTCGAGTGGGTCTTGAAGATCGGGGTGAAGACGCCGTATTGCAGCCAGCGGGTGTAAAGTTCGGGATCGGTGGCTTTCGTCTCCTTCTTGAACATGTGGCCACCGATGTCGTGCCCCCAGTAGCCGTAGTTGACGTTGGACGAGGTGGCCGTGAAATAGGGCAGGAAGGCCAGCGTCTCCCACTTGGCGTAGGTGTCGCCCGAGAATGCCAGCGGATAGCGGTGCGATCCGAGACCGCCCCAGCGGTGGTAGATGAAGGGCCGCAGCGCGGGGTTCTGCTGCTCGGCGTGGTGGAAGAAGGTGTAGTTGAGCCAGAAGGTGTTCGAAAGTCCCGGGGTGAATTTCGACTCCATCCACTGCTGCCAATCGAGCCACCAGAAATCGACGCCCTGGCGCTCCATCGGGTTCAGCACGGTCTTGAAGTAGGCGTCGGCCCATTTTTGTTCGTCGATATGGAACGGCACGCTCTTGCCCTTTTCGGTCCATCCGTACTCCCGGGTGAACGGCTCGTAAACGTCTTCGTAGGGTTGGATGCCCGAGGCGGGGTGGAGGTTGAGCGCTACTTTCAGCTGCTCGTTTTCGGTCCATCGGAGGAAATTCGCGGGCGAGGGGAACAGCTCCTTCTGCCAGGTGTAGCCGGTCCAGCCGATGCGCTGTCCGTACTCGTCCTTGGCGGGATTTTTCTTGCGCAGGCCCCAGGTCTCGTGCCAGTCCATGTCGACGATCAGCACGTCGATCGGAATGTCGACCGACTTGAGTTTCTGCACCAGGTCGACGAACTCGTTGTCCGAATACTGCCAGTAGCGGCTCCACCAGTAGCCGAAGGTGTACTTCGGAGGCAGCGGCGCGCGGCCTGCGACGAGCTGGAAATCGGCGAGCGCCTGCTTGTAGTCGTGCCCGTAGGCGAAGAGGTAGAGGTCCTGGCGGTCGCCCGCGGGGCGCGCCTCGACCCACTCTTTCCAGGCGGAGCCGTCGGGCGTCAGCACGTGGCGGCCGCTGTCGTCGACCACCGACCATCCTGCGCGCGAAAGAAGCCCCTGCTCCATCGGTTCGCGCCCCAGCTTCCTGCCGTCGCATCCGTCGAGCGTGCGGGTCGTGCCCATGAGGTTCTGCGGGTCCTCCGTGCCGGGGGTCCATACGACCTCGCGGCCGTTGAGCCGGAAGACGGCTTTCAGGTTTTTGTCCGAAAACTTGCCGCCTTTGGTGTAGGTCAGCGTCAGGGCCGGGGTGGTGATCGTCAGCCGGGATTTCGTGTCGCGGACCTTGAAGTCCGGCACGGGCGTCTCACGGTTGACGAAGGTCAGCGTGGCGCGGTCCTCGAAACGGCCGTCCTCGCTCCACTCCATGCGGATCAGCTGCGGGGTGAGGACCGTGAAGCGTGCGTTGCCCGCCTCGACGACGGCCCGCGGGTCGGCCTTGGGATTCCCGGCCGCGGCTGCGCCCAGCGTCAGCCACAGGGCCGTAAAAAGAATTGTCGCTCTTTTCATAAGTTTATGGGGTTAGTTTGCTGAATAGACACATCCCGCAGGCAAAACGATGAGCCTGCGGCGCGATTTTTTTTGCGGAGGGGCTATGCGCCGCTGTCCGGCAGGGCGGCGGGGGCCTCGGAACGGTCGTCCGAATCCGCATCGCTGCCGGCAATTTCGAGCGTGCGCGCGGCATGCTGCCGCTTGGTTTGCAGGCGGGCGGTTTTGCGCAGGCGTTCGCCGACGCGGATGATGTTGTCGTTGCCCGTGCAGAGGCGTTTGTGGGCGTCTTCGTAGGCGTCGCGGGCCTTGTCCAGCGCTGTGCCGACCCCTTCGAGCGAGGCGGTGAAGGCCACCAGTTGTTCGTAGAGTTTCAGTCCGCAGGCGGCGATCTCCTTGGTGTTCTTGTCCTGGTCGTTGTATTTCCAGAGGTCGGCGACGAGTTTGAGCAGGGCGAAAAGGTTCGTCGGCGACGAGATGATCACCTTTTTGTCGTAGGCGTCGGACCAGATGGCCGTGTCGTTCTGCAACGCCGCGAGGAACGCCGGTTCGTTGGGGATGAACATGATGACGAAGTCGGGCGAATTGAGCCGCCGCTGGTACTCCTTGCGGCCCAGTTCGGTGACGTGCTGCCGCACCGAGGCGATGTGCGCCGCGAGATAACGCCGCCGCTCCTCCTCCGTGTCGGCCGAGGAGTAACCCACGAAGGCCGTGAGCGAGACTTTCGAGTCGATGACGATGTCCTTCTTCTCGGGCAGGTGCAGCACCACGTCGGGCCGCAGGTTGCGCCCCTCCTCGTCCTTGATGTTGTACTGCGTCTGGTAGTGGATGCCCTTCGAGAGGGCCGAACTGTCGAGGATCGTTTCGAGCAGCATCTCGCCCCAGTCGCCCTGCACCTTCGAATTGCCTTTCAGGGCGTCGGTCAGGTTCCGGGCCTCGGTGGAGATCGTCTGGTTGAGTTCCATCAGGCGTTTGAGTTCCGATTTCAGCTCGCCCCGCTGGGAGGTCTGCGTGGTGTAGATCTCCTCGACGCGCTTGCGGAAGTCGACGATGTTCTCCTTGAACGGTTTCAGAAGGATGTCGATCGACTCCCTGCTGGTCTCCTTGAACCGCTGCGACTGCTCGCCCAGAATCTCCGTCGCGAGGTTTTTGAATTGCAGGCGGAAACGCTCTTCGAGCTGTTCGCGTTCGGCTTTCTCGGCGGCGCGCTCCTCGGCGTTCTTTTGTTTCAGGCCGGCGATTTCCGTCTGGGACGAGGCGCGCAGGGCGGCCAGTTCGGTTTCGGTGCGCAGCCGCGTTTCGATCTGCACGCGGATGTCCGCTTCGGCTTGCAGGCGGGCCTGCTCGGCGGCGGTCTTGTCGGCACGCAGGTGGCCGGCTTCGCGGCGGGCGGCGGCGAGCATGGCCCCGAGCGCCGCCGAGAGGGCGCCGAGCACGATGATTGCAAGAATGAATGCGGTGTTCATACTGACAAAGGTAGAATTTTCCGTGGAATTTTTCGTATCTTTGACCGACAAACTCTTTGATTCATGCAACGTATAGTAGCCCCTTCGATGCTCTCGGCCGACTTCGGCCATCTGGAGCGCGATACCCGGATGGTCGACGCCAGTGCGGCCGAATGGGTCCATATCGACGTGATGGACGGCGTTTTCGTCCCCAACATTTCATTCGGGTTTCCCGTGCTGAAAGCCATCCGCAAGGCGACGGCGAAATTTCTCGACGTGCACCTGATGATCGTCAGCCCGGAAAAATACGTCGCGCGCTTCGCCGAGGCGGGGGCCGATCTGGTGACCTTCCACCTCGAAGCGACGGACGACCCCGCGGGGTGCGTCGCGCTGATCCGCCGGGCCGGAGCCAAAGCGGGCGTGTCGATCAAGCCGGCGACGCCGGTGGAGGCGCTGCGCGAGGTGCTGCCGCTGGTGGACCTGGTGCTGGTGATGAGCGTCGAGCCGGGGTTCGGCGGACAGTCGTTCATCCCGGGGTCGCTGGAGAAGATCGCGCAGCTGCGGGCGATGGCCCGGGAGATGGGTCTCGAAACGATCATCGAGGTCGATGGAGGCATCTCGGCCCGCAACGCCGGAGCGGTTTACGGGGCGGGCGCCGACGTGCTGGTGGCCGGCAGCAGCGTTTTCGGAGCCGAAGATCCGCAGGCCGAGGTCGTGAAGATGCTCAACGCCTGACCGGAGGGTCCGTCCGGAAGAGCGCAGGGGATTTCATTTCGGAAAAAACACTCCGTCAGCGTCCGGCGTGCCGGGCCGTCTCGGCGTCGAGCAGGCGGCGCAGTCGGCGCAGGAGCGCATCGTCGCGGAACCACTCCGCGCCATAGGTCAGGTTGAATTCGTAATCGAAATCGGCGGGATTGGCTCCCTGATTGTGCTGGAGGATGGTCTCGGCCTTGTCGAGCGCCTTGACCCAGCGGGCTTCGGGCGTGGCGCAGGCTTCGTACTCCTCCCAGAGCGTCCGGATGCGTGCTGCGGCTTCTGCGGGCAGCAGGGGCGTGAGCCGCTCCATGGCCGCAAGTTCCGCCGCGGCCTTGGAGGCGGGGTCGCACTGCGCAACGGCCGGGATGTCGCCTTCGTAAGCCTCCCCGAGGTCGTGGACCAGGCACATCGCAAGGACCCGAGGCAGGTCGAGTTCCGGTTTTTCGTCCGCAAGGACGAGGGCCAGCAGGGCCAGCCGCCACGTGTGTTCGGCGGTGCTTTCGTGCCGTCCGGTCGAGGTGCGGGCCGAGCGCAGGACGTTTTTCAGCCGTTCGGCTTCGCGCATGAATTGCAGGTATCGTTCCAGTTTTTCCATCTCCGGGATTCTGTTTCGGGACCGTAAAGATACGATATGTCGGATTAAATCGCTAACTTTGCGGTGTTTTTAGATTCGCCATGATTTCATTAGACAACCTTACCGTCAGTTATGGGGGCTGGACCCTTTTCGACAATATTTCGTTCCTGATCAACCCGAAGGACCGCATCGGACTGGTGGGCAAGAACGGAGCGGGCAAAACCACGCTCCTGCGCATCATCACGGGCGAACAGCAGCCCACGTCGGGCGCCGTGACGCTCAACGGCGACTGCACGATCGGATACCTGCCGCAGACGATGCGCGTGGCGGACACCACGACGCTCGCGGAGGAGACCGCCAAGGCCTTCGAGGAGGTGTTGCGGCTCGAGGCCGAGATCGAGGCCCTGACGCGCGAGATCGCCGAGCGCACCGACTACGAAAGCTCCGAATACGAACAGCTCCTGCACCGTCTGAACGACGCGCAGGACCACTATCATATCCTCGGCGGCGAGACCCGCGACGCGGACATCGAGAAGACGCTGCTGGGCCTCGGGTTCAAACGGTCGGATTTCGGGCGCGCCACGAGCGAGTTCTCGGGCGGCTGGCGCATGCGTATCGAGCTGGCGAAACTGCTGCTCAGGCGGCCCTCGATCTTCCTGCTGGACGAACCGACGAACCATCTCGACATCGAGTCGATTCAGTGGCTCGAAGAGTATCTCCGGAATTACAACGGCGCGGTGCTGCTCATTTCGCACGACCGCGCCTTTCTGGACAACGTCACCAACCGCACGGTCGAACTGTCGCTGGGCAAGATCACCGATTACAAGGTCTCCTATTCGAAATACGTCGTCCTGCGCGCCGAGCGCCGGGCGCAGCAGATGGCGGCCTACGAGAACCAGCAGCGGATGATCGAGAAGACCGAGGAGTTCATCGAGAAATTCCGTTACAAACCCACCAAGTCGAACCAGGTGCAGTCGCGCATCAAGCAGCTGGAGCGGCTGGACCGTCTCGAGATCGAGGAAGAGGACCTCGCCACGCTCAACATCAAGTTCCCGCCCGCGCCCCGCTCGGGGCAGATCGTCGCGGAGATCAGCGAGGCCGGCATGTCGTTCGGCGAGAAACATGTCTTCAGCGGCGCGAATTTCGTCATCGAGAAGGGCGACAGGATTGCGTTGGTAGGCCGCAACGGCGAGGGCAAGACGACCCTCGCACGCATGCTGATCGGCCAGCTGACGCCCACCGAAGGGTCGGTGCGCCTCGGGGCGAACGTCAATATCGGCTATTACGCCCAGAATCAGGACGATCTGATGGACGGCGATTTCACGGTCTACGACACGCTGGACCGTGTGGCCGTGGGCGACATCCGGACCCGCCTGCGCGACATTCTGGGGGCGTTCCTGTTCCGCGGCGAGGACATCGACAAGAAGGTCAAGGTCCTCTCGGGCGGCGAGCGGGCGCGTCTGGCGATGGCCCGCATGATGCTCGAACCGCGCAACCTGCTGGTGCTGGACGAGCCGACGAACCACATGGACATGCGCTCGAAGGACATTCTCAAGAACGCCATCATGAAGTACGACGGCACGGTGGTCGTGGTGTCGCACGACCGCGAATTCCTCGACGGCATGGTCGAGAAGGTCTACGAGTTCCGCGACGGCGGGGTGAAGGAGTATCTGGGCGGCATCTACTATTTCCTCGAAAAGCGCAAGCTGGAGTCGTTGCAGGAGATCGAGCGGCGCGACGCTCCGGCCAAAACGCCTGCGAAAGGCGACGAACCGAAGCCGGCCGTATCCGGAAAGCTCTCCTACGAGCAGAGGAAGGAGCAGGAGAAGCAGCTGCGCAAAGCGAAAAAGGTCGTGGAGACGATCGAGGCGGAGCTGGCCGACATCGAGAAGCGGATCGCGGAGTACGATGCGCGGTTCGCCGCCGCGACCGAATACAACGAGGCCGACTACAAGGCTTACAACGAACTGAAAACCCGTTACGACCACCAGATGCACGAGTGGGAGAAGGCGTCGTATGAACTGGAAATCGTAGCGGATTAGCCCGCTTGAAATCAAAAATCGGGATGCGGGGAATGGAATGCAGAATGAATAATGCATAATGTCATCCTGAGCGAAGCGAAGGATCTTTTGGAAGATAATATGCAGGGACATTATTACGTATATATGATGGGCAGTGCCAGCGGCAGGGCTTTGTACGTTGGAGTAACAAATGATCTCCAACGTCGGGTTCTGGAACATAAAAATGGAGAAACAGCAGGATTTACAAGCCGTTATCGGTGTTATGCCTTACTTTATTACGAGCCTTATTCGGACGTTCGAGATGCAATAGCCAGAGAGAAGCAGATCAAAGGATGGTTGCGGGAACGAAAAGAGCGATTGATAGAAACGATGAATCCGGGCAGAGTGGATCTTGCCGCTGATTTTTAGATTCTTCGCTGTGCTCAAAATGACAAATATAACAATTTACACGATGGATAGCAACCTTATTTTCGGGATTCGTCCCGTGGCCGAAGCGATCGAGGCCGGAAAGCAGATCGAGAAACTCTACATCCGCAAGGGAGCCGAAGGGCAGCTGATGCAGGAGCTGAAAGATCTTTGCATGCGCCACCGTCTGCATTATCAGGAGGTTCCGGTCGAGAAGCTCAACCGCCTGACGCGCGGCAACCACCAGGGCGTCGTGGCGCAGACCGCGGCCATCGAGTATGTGCAGCTGACCGACATTCTGGAACGCGTGCCCGAAGACGAGACGCCGCTCGTGGTGTTGTTCGACGGGGTGACCGACGTGCGGAATTTCGGGGCCATCGCCCGCTCGGCCGAGTGTGCCGGGGCGCACGGGCTGATCACGCCGCTGAAGAACTCGGCGCCCGTGAACGCCGAGGCGATCCGCTCGTCGGCCGGTGCGCTGACGACGATTCCGGTGTGCCGCGTCGGTTCGGTCCGCAATACGCTCAAGGCATTGCAGGCGGAGGGCTTTCAGGTCGTGGCCGCCACGGAGAAGAGCCGCAAACTGCTCTACGATGCCGATTTCCGCCGTCCTACGGTGATCGTGATGGGCGCCGAGGATACGGGTATCTCGAAAGAGGTGCTCAAACTCTGTGACGAGCAGCTGGCCATTCCGCTGATCGGCCACATCGAGTCGCTCAACGTCTCGGCCGCGGCGGCCGTGATGCTGTTCGAGGTCGTGCGCCAGCGCATCGGGCCGGAGAACTGAAAGGAGGAGACGGAGTCCCGTCATTGCGGGGAGCGCAGCGACGCGGCAATCCTTGCGGCGTTACGACACTCTCCGCAGATGGCCGCGGCATCTGACGACGCCTCGCCATGACGAACGAATATGCAAAGCCGATAATCAAAATCATAATTCTGTGAAAGCCAAACTCGAATACTGCCTGCGCTGGCTCCGCGAAGGGGCCGTGCGGGTCGTGCGGTCGTACCCGGTCGAAACGCTCCTGGCGCTCTACGCCTGCATCCGGTGCCTGCTCACCTACGAACTCGACTGGAGCGAGGAGGAATTGTTTAATAGACTCGGTCTCGTGCCGCTGTTCTTCGCCCTGGCGCTTGCCGTCAACAACCTGGCGGGGCGCGGACCGTGGCGGAAAGTCTATTGGGTCGTGTGGGCGCCGATCGTGCCGCTGACGTTTTGGAGCGGTCTCGGCGACTGGATCGAAAGCGCGTCTTTCCGCATTTCGCTCGGCATACTGGCGCCGCTGCTGTTGCTGTTGAGCCTGCGGGCCGTGCGCAACGACCGGTTCGTCAACGGCGCGCTCGTCTGGCTGCGCTCGGGTGCGCTGGCCCTGCTGTTCGCCAATGTCGCGCTGGGGCTGTTCTATGCGATACTCTATTCGGCGACCTATATCTTCGGCCTCGACGGAGCGTGGATCGAACACGTCGCGGTGTGGGCCGTGACGATCTGCGAGACGCTGGCCGTGCCGCTGCTGTTCCTGATGATGGCCGACCGCTGGCGGGACGCCGAACTGCGCGGCAGCCGCATCCTCGAAATGCTGCTGAACTACATCGTGACGCCCGCGCTGCTGATCTACGCCGCGATTCTCTACCTCTACATGGCCAAAATCCTCGTCACGTGGACGCTGCCCGAGGGCGGCGTGGCCTATCTGGTCTTCGGGTTCACGATGACGGCGCTGGCCGTGAAGGCGCTGGGGCGGCTGCTTGAAAAACGGATTTACGACTGGTTTTTCGACCGTTTCAGCCTTGTGTCGCTGCCCGTGCTGGCGCTGTTCTGGATCGGCGTGGTGCGCCGCACGAACGAATACGGCCTGACCGAACCGCGCGTCTACCTCGTGGTGTGCGGCGGTCTGATGACCCTCTGCGTGCTGTTGTTCCTTTCGCAGCGTACGGGCCGTTACCTGTGGGTGTGTCTTGCGGCATGGGTGAGCTTCGCCGCGCTGGCTTACGTTCCCTTCCTCGAGCCGGAGCGTATCGCCGTGCAGTCGCAGACGCAGCGCGCGGAGCGGGTGGCGGAGCGGCTCGGACGCCTCGGCGGGGACGGACGGCTGCTGCTGACGCCGATGCCGCTGGCCGATACCGTTTATAAGAAGGAGTACCGGAAACTCTACGAGTCGCTCGACTATATCCGCCGCGACAGCGCGGCTTTCGCCCGTTTCGGCGTGAAGGACCTCGATGATCTGGCCGCGATTTTCCCCGAAGCGATGCGCGATTACGTGAGGTGGGGCTATGATTGGAGCTGTGTCGATACATGTGTCGATACCAATATTATTGAACTGGAGGCGCCCGTTAATGTCCGGTTTGAGGTAAATGCGGAATATCCGCATTATTATACGAATCTCCGGAACTGGTACAACGATCATAGTTATGATGTCAGCAACGATACGCTTCGTCTGTTTTTGGGGGAGGAGTGTGCCGTGTACCGGATTTCCTGTCGGGATTTGCTGGAACGCCAGCTGGAAAGGAGCGGATTCGATCCGGCCGAAGCGTGCGAGCCTGCGCCGGAGCAGTTGCTGCGGCTGTTGGATTACCGCGATGACCGTTGCCGGATTCTGTTCGAAAATATTAAGTTGGAACGTACGGATTCTGCCGTTGTAATACAGGGAATGGCGATCAATGCTGTGCTGATGCGATGACCTCCCTCTATGTGCATCCCCGGCTGGGCGAGGTGACCCTCTCGCAGACCGTGCGCGCCCGCCGCATTTCGATTTCGGTGCGCGCCACGGGCGCCGTGCGGCTTTCGTTCCCCTGCGGGGTGCCGCAAAAACGGGCTTTGGATTTTCTGGAGCAAAAAGCGGAATGGATCGGGGCGGCGCGCGAACGGCTCGCCCGCAAGCGGGCATCCCTGCCTCCGCAGTTGCCGCCCGAGGAGCGGAAAGCCCGCATCGAGGAGCTGCGCCGTGCGGCGAAAGCCGACCTGCCGGGCCGCATCGGGCGGCTGTCGGAGGCGACGGGCCTGAAGTGCGAAAAACTTTCGATCCGCGCCTCGCGCACGAAGTGGGGGAGTTGCTCGGGGAGCAACCACATCTCGTTGAGCCTCTTTCTGATGACTCTTCCGGAGCACCTGCGCGACTATGTGATCGTCCACGAACTCTGCCACACGGTTCACCACGACCATTCGCCCCGTTTCCATGCCTTGGTCGACCGTCTGGTCGGAGGGCGTGAAAAAGCCCTTAACCGGGAGTTAAGGGCTTTCACGATTCGTTAGCGGGAATTTTCTATCGGGAGAGCGCCTGTTTCTCGCGTTTCCAGGTTGTGGCGCAGAATGCCGTGGCAAGCAGGCTGGCGACAATGAACATCCAGAAGGTGGCGTTCCATCCCAGCGAGTTGTCGTTGGCGACCGAACCCATGACGATTTTCGCCAGCACGGCGTCGCCGAACAGGTAGCCGAACAACCCGACGAATCCTGCGGCCGTTCCGGCTGCATTCTTCGGCACGAGGTTCAGCGCCTGAATGCCGATCAGCGCCACGGGACCGTAGATGCAGAACCCGATTTCGCAGAGCGCCGTGTAGACGACCGTGCGGCCGATGGCGGCAGGGTCGCCGCCGAAGATTTCAGCCAGCGACTGGGCAATGGGAGCGGCTTTCCAATAGACCAGAATGCCGATCAGCACCAACACCATGTAGATCACGTTGGCCGGGGCGCAGCGTCCCTTGAAGAATTTGGCCGAGATCCATCCGCAGATGATCGTTCCGGGGACGCCCGCGTAGTTGTGCAGCGAGAAGGCCAGGTTGCTCTGCGAGGCATCCATGATATTCATCTCCTGCAGGTAGACCGGCGCCCAGTCGCTGATGCCGTAACGCACCAGATAGACGAAAGCGTTGGCCAGGGCGATGAGCCAGAGAATCTTGTTCTTGAAAATGTAGTCGACGAAGAGTTTTTTGAAGGGGATTTTCTGTTCTTCTCCCTTGGCGGCCTTTACCGCCGAGTAATCGTTGCGGTATTCGTCGATGGGAGGCAGCCCGCAGGCCTGGGGCGTGTCGCGCAGCGCCCACCAGCAGAAAACGGCCAGAAGAAGCGCCACGCAACTCGGGAAGATGAAGGCTGCACGCCACGTGTCGCCCCATCCCAGCGTGGCGAAGATGGCGATTCCGGCGGTTACGAGCAGTCCCAGCGAGCCGCTGCCGATCGTGTGCGACGTATTCCATACCGACATTTTGAAACTGCGTTCGTTCTGGGAGAACCAGTGGGCCATGATACGCCCGCAGGGAGGCCATCCCATGCCCGAAAGCCAGCCCACCAGCAGCATCAGACCGAAGATAATGCCTACGTTGATGCCGGGATTTGTGTGGCTGTAAGGGATCAGTCCCGTGCAAATCATCAGCAACGATGAGAGAATAAGTCCTACGACAAGGAATTTGCGTGCGTCGGAACGGTCGGAAAGGCTGCCCATGATGAACTTGCTGAAGGCATAGGCGATCGAGATCGCCGAACCCGCGAGTCCTACGCTGGCCTTGTCGAGGAGTCCCGACTCGATCATGCCTGGCGCTGCGAGCGAAAGATTCTTGCGCACCAGATAGTAGGCTGCGTATCCCAGAAACGCACCCAAAAATACGCGCAGACGCATCTGCGCGTATTTGGCCGGGATTTTGTCCTGGGAGAGCCTCGGTTTGGGAGCCGGAGGATTAAAAAAATTGAACATTTTAAGCTTGGGTTAAAGTCCGTTTAAGCTTCAAAGATATAATTTTTCGCCATCTTCGTGAAACTTTCGACCTGCGCATCGATCCATGCCTGGTCGCGGCCCAGTTCGCGGGCCATCGTTTCGGCGACCTTCGGGGCGGCGGCCATCGCCTCGCGGGCGTCGACGAACAGCAGCCGCACGCGGCGCGCCAGCACGTCCTCGACCGTGAGGGCCATCTCCTCGCGCACGGCCCAAACCACCTCGGCAAGCGTGTAGCCGAACTTCGGAGAGAGCTTTTCGCCCAGCGCCGGGTTTTCCTTGATCAGATTCAGGATCTTCGGCTCGTCCGAACCGTAAACGTACATATGGTCGGCGAGGTTGGGATTCTTGCGGTAGCCGTGGATGTGGAATTTCTTGGTCACGCACTTGCGCCGGGGAAGTCCCGCTACTTCGATGGCCTTGTCCACCGTGTCCTCGGCCATCAGGCGGTAGGAGGTCCACTTGCCGCCGGTGATCGTCACCAGACCGTTGTCCGAGGTGATGACCTTGTGGCTGCGCGAAATCTCCTTCGTGTTCTTGCCCTCCTTCTTGGGCGCCGCCAGCGGACGCTGACCCGCGAATACCGAGAGGATGTCCTTGTAGGTGGGCGCCGGGTTCATGTAGAGTCCCGCGGTGCCGAGGATGAAGTCGATCTCCTCCTTCAGCGGACGCGGCTCCTCCTCCGGGGTGGGGCGCACGATGTCGGTCGTTCCGACCACGACCTTGTCGTGCCAGGGCACGGCGAACAGCACGCGGCCGTCCGAGGTCTTGGGAACCATGATCGCATAGTCGCTCTGCAGGAATTTCATGTCCAGCACGAGGTGCACGCCCTGGCTCGGGGTGACCATCTTGCGGTGTTCGGGGCTGTCCATGTGCATGATGTCGTCGACGAAGCAGCCGGCGGCGTTCACGACGCTGCGCGCCTTGATCGAATACTCCTCGCCGGTGGTGTTGTCGACGAACTTCACGCCGGCGACCTTGCCCGCCTCATTGTGCAGGATGCCCGTCACGGTGGCCTCGTTGACGACCGTGCCGCCGTTCTCGACGCAGGTCTGGGCGAGGTTGATGGCCATGCGCGAGTCGTCGAACTGTCCGTCGTGGTAGACCACGCCGCCCTTCAGCCCCTTTTCGACCGAGGTGGGGATGTATTTCATCACTTTCTTGGCGGAGATGTACTTCGAACGTCCGTAGCCGAAGCCGAACGAGAGCAGATCGTAGAAGGTCAGGCCGCAGAAGTAAAGGAAATTGTCCCAGTAGCGGTAGTTCGAAATGACGAACGCCTGGTCCTTCACCAGATGCGGGGCGTTGGCCTTCATGCGGCCGCGCTCGCGCAACGCTTCAAGCACCAGCATCACGTCGCCCTTTTGCAGGTAGCGCACGCCGCCGTGCACGAGTTTGGTCGAACGGCTCGACGTACATTTCGCAAAGTCGGTCTTCTCCAGGCAGGCTACGCTCATGCCGCGCGTGGCTGCATCCACCGCGACGCCGAGTCCGGTCGCACCGCCGCCTACGACTACCATGTCCCAGATTTTGCCCTTGTCGGACAACTTTTTGATTTGTGATGCTCTTTCCATAAATATCGGTTTGATGATTGATTTCGTTTCGGAACAAAAGTACAAATCATTTCGGCGATTTCAAAATAAAAAACCTTTTAATTTGAAATATTCTGATCGGGCATGCAATTTCTTGCGGGAGGGAAAATAATCGCGGCGGAATGTTCGTGTTTCGAATATTTTTCGTATATTAGTCTCTCAAAACTTTAAAATTTTAATTGCGCATGAACAAACCAGGTGAAGAACCACTTTTGAGCCTTCCGGAACGGCACAGCCGTATTTTGTCGCTGTTGCAGCAGAACGGCTCGATTTCGGTGACACAGCTCTCCGAACTTTTCAAGGTTTCGGAAGTGACCATCCGCAAGGACCTGTCCTACCTCGAACAGCAGAAGAAGCTCTACCGCACCCATGGCAGCGCCATCCTCATAAGTCCCTATATCAGCGACCGTCATGTCAACGAAAAGGAGAAGAAGAACGTGGCCGAGAAGCGGGCCATCGGCGCGGCCGCTGCGGAGCTGATTTCGCAGGACGATTCGATCATCATCGCTTCGGGAACGACGATGGCTTTCCTGGCCCGGGAGATCAAGCCCGTCGGCCACCTGACGGTCATCACGGCTGCGGTTCCCGTGACCCAGATCCTCTCGCAGCACGCCGATGTGGATGTCCTCCAGCTGGGCGGCATCACCCGCAGCAGTTCGGTGTCGGTCGTGGGGCCTTTTGCCGAGGCGATGCTCCGCAATTTCAATTGCAGCAAACTGTTCGTAGGCGTGGACGGTATCGACACGGAGTTCGGACTGACGACGACCAACGTGCTCGAAGCCTCGCTGAACGATGCGATGATCAATGCCGCGCAGAAGGTCGTGGTGCTGGCCGACTCGTCGAAATTCGGCCGCCGCGGGTTCAGCAAGATCTGCGATCTGGAGGCCGTCGACCGAATCATCACCGACAGCGGCGTGCAGCCCCTCTATCTGGAGCGTCTGCGTGAACGCGGCATCGAGGTGACGGTGGTGGATGTCTGATATGCCATTCTTCCCCGAACGTGGAATCATAAAAAAGCGGCCGTGAACATCACGGCCGCTTTCAGGTTAAGCGAAAAATAGAGGTTCGGCACGGTTTATCATTTCGGTTCCGGTTTACGGTAAAAGTCACCTGCATGTTGGAAGTCGAATCCTATCATTTTTTCATTATACGTGTCTTTCATTTTGGAAATCGTGATCTCTATTTTGATATTTGTCCAATGTGCCGGATTAGCTACCGTAGGCTTTTTATCATAAAATTGGTAATAATCCGCATTCGGAGTTTCGATGACGTATGCAGGTGCGCCGCAATATTTCTCGATCGCCTGGACGACCTCTTCCCGCGTGGCCGTCTTACTCTTTAAACCGAAAACGGCAAAGTCCGAGATATTGTGCCAATTATCGGAACGCGGTCCGATGCTGATGCTGTTTACAAGGCAGTCGGCTTCATCGAGTTCCTGCGCCGTGGGGTTGAATAGCGTAGCCTCGATTCTCTCTCCCTTCCCGTTGGTTAAAGTTACGGCCCAAAATTCGTTTTCGCCGGTAGGAGGAATTTTGGTGTTGACTGAGCCGCTTTTATAATTCGAGGTCTGCATCAGGTCGATAAGTTTGCAGGGAAATTCGATTTTGCAACCGTTGAGAACAAATCCCGACTCCCAGAACGCCTCCGGGATGTTTACAATGTCTGTTTGTGCAATGACCGCATCTCCTGGCCCGAGGCTCAGCAATCCCAGCATCAGTAGCGCTTTTTTATACATATCTTTAGCGGCTGTCTGACGAATCGGCCGGTCGTTATTTCAGCAGGGCTTGCAGCCGCTCGGGGTAGTCGGTGGTGATGTAGTCCACGCCCAGCCCGATGAAATACTTCATGTCCTCCTCCGAATCCACGGTCCAGACGTTGACTTCGAGACCCAGATCGTGCGCCTGCTTCACCCATTCGGGGTTTTTGCGGAGCACCTTCATCGAGTAGTCGATGCCGGCCAGCCCCAGTTTCTTGATGCTCTTGGGAGCCAGGTCGCCGTTGAGGTAGTAGATTTTGGTGTCGGGAATGAGCTTCTTGAATGCCATGCAGGCGTTGATCGAGAAGGCGATGATCTCCGTCTGGTCCAGCACGCCGTATTTCTTGAGCTGCTTGACGATCTTTTTGGCGGCGAGGTCTTCGCGGTTGTAATCCGAAAGCGACTTCATTTCGAGAATCAGGCGCGTGTCGGGTTTCGAGGCGACGAGTTTCAGGTAGGCGTCGAACGTGGGGATGTTCTCGCCGTTGGGCAGCACGATGGCCGTGATCTCCTTGGCGGTGGCTTTCTCCATGTTGACGTCCGTGCCTTTGTAAATGCGGTCGTGGTTGACGATCAGTTTGTCGTCGGCGGTGAGCCATACGTCGATTTCCGAGCCGAAGACACCGATGGCGTCGGCTTTCGTGAACGAAGCGATCGAGTTCTGCGCCGATTCGGGGGCTGTCCAGTAACCGCGGTGTGCGATTACCTTGGGTTGGGCTGCGACGGCGCCTCCTGCTAACAGCATGGCGGCGGCCAAAATGAGGTTTTTTGTCATATCGTTTGAAATGTTAGTTGGTGACTTCTGAAACGAAACCATTACAAAGGTAGCAAACATTTCCGGATTTACAAGTCGAAAGGAAGGCAAAACTTTCGTTTGCATAAGGATGTCGCCGCAGCCGTTTTCGGGGATTCCGGGCATGAAATGGTCGATTTTTATTGTTAATTGAAACGAAATTATGCCGGGCGTCACGGATTTTTTTCCTATCTTCGTGCAATCCGAATCCGGATACTCAAACTTAAAACCACAAAATAAGAGCCATGAAAGAAAAAGTCAGCAAGAAATTCAATGAACTTTACGGCGAAGGAGCCATCCTGTTCGCCTCTCCGGGCCGCATCAACCTGATCGGCGAGCATACGGACTACAACGGGGGCTTCGTCTTCCCGGGGGCGGTCGATAAGGGTATTGTCGCGGCGATCCGGCTCAACGGCACGGACAAGGTGCGCGCTTATGCGCTCGACCTGGGCGAAAGCTCGGAGTTCGGTCTGAACGAGGCGGACAAACCGGCCGAGAGCTGGGCGTGCTACATCTTCGGCGTCTGCCGCGAGATTCAGAAGCGCGGCGGCAAGATCGGCGGTTTCGACACGGTGTTTGCCGGAGACGTGCCCCTGGGCGCCGGCATGTCGTCGTCGGCAGCGCTGGAGTCAACCTACGCCTTTGCGCTGAACGACCTCTATAACTGCGGTATCGACAAGTTCGAACTGGCGAAGATCGGTCAGTCGACCGAGCACAACTACTGCGGCGTGAACTGCGGCATCATGGACCAGTTCGCCTCGGTGTTCGGCAAGAAGGGCAACCTGATCCGTCTGGACTGCCGTTCGCTGGAATACGCCTACTTCCCGTTCGACCCGAAGGGCTATAAGTTGGTTCTGCTGGATTCGCGCGTGAAGCACGAACTGGTAGGCTCTCCGTACAACGACCGCCGCGCTTCCTGCGAGCGCGTTGCGAAAGTGCTGGGGCAGGAGTTCCTGCGCGGCGCCACGATGGAGCAGCTCGAAGCCGTCAAGGATCGGATTTCGGAGGAGGACTACAAGCGCGCCCGCTATGTGATCGGCGAGGAGAAGCGCGTTCTGGACGTATGCGAAGCGCTCGAAAAGGGCGACTACGAGACGGTCGGCAAGCGCATGTACGAGACCCACTGGGGCATGTCGAAGGACTACGAAGTGTCGTGCGAGGAGCTGGACTTCCTGGCGGAGGTCGCCGAGGAGTGCGGCGTGACGGGTTCGCGCATCATGGGCGGCGGCTTCGGCGGCTGCACGATCAACCTGGTGAAGGACGAGCTTTACGACAACTTCATCGCCACGGCCAAGGAGAAGTTCAACGCCAAATACGGCCACGAACCGAAGGTTTACGACGTCGTGATCTCCGACGGTTCGCGCCGGCTGGAGTAATCCGCACGGTAGTTGTAAAAGAATCCCGGGCTTTTCGACCAAGTCCGGGATTTCTATTTATTGGACAAAAGCGTGTTTGATTGTTGTTTTCTCGAAAATAGTTTCTATTTTTGCATAGTCGGGTAATCCGGCAAGACATATTTTGATGAAAGTGTTTCGCTTTTATCCTTGGATGGAAATCTGGTAAATTTCAATGAGTCAAGGAGAGCAATAACACTCATCACTTGTATTGGTATGTGAGTTTCTGCTCCATGCTGTACAAGTGTGGGGTATTGTTTATTTGACTCAAGGTTTACCAGAACCTCCATCCAGATAAACGAACGGCTCCACACTTTCTTTTTTGTATAATCCGCAGTCGGGGCCGGGGCGGAAAGATCTTTATTATTAATGGATAATTTATTGCAAGAACTGCATGAATATGCAGATTCGGTTATTTATCATGCTCAGCATGGTAAATATGACAGATTTCCGGCTATTGCCACCCGGATGTATAATCATGTTGTTCATCATGGCACTATTCTTTTAGCTCAAACAAATGAGCCGTTTAAGGTTGGACTTGCCTATTTGTACAATCTGATGTTGCTTGATTTTCCGGATTTAGATATTGCTAAATCTTCGGCGGCAAAATCTTATTATTGTTTAGCCCGTGCTATTCAGGAAGATCGACAAGATAAATTGGCTGCAATGTGGTTATATATCTTAATAGTTGCAAATAAGAAAGATTTAGTCAACTTATTTGATGAGATTATCTATAATAAGCGATATAGTCCATACAATCCTTTTACTATGATTGATATGCACACAGTCCAAACGCAGGAATATCAAGAGAAAATGATATATCCACATATGTACAAGGTACTCCTGTATCTGTATTTTTATGTGGAGTCAGACTTGAAGAATCCGCCTCTTGCAAATTATGCGGAGTCATCTGCTGTTCGAGAATCGGGGTTGCATTTTGTCTTTGATTTAATAGTTCAACAGCACAAAAAGATTGAAGAGGTGAAACGAGAGGGAAAGCAGTTATTTATTCAAATATTCCAGAGGTTGGATTCTTTAATGAGAAATGAATAGTTATGAGGGAATTAAAAAGTTTGCGCGATAACCTCAAGTTTCAGGTTGGAATTGGTACGACGGCCGAAGTAGAAATGCATGCCGGGATGTTGGTTGGGACTACTTTATTCCCTAAAATGGAAATATACGGATTTATTCCTGTGTGTATTGCAGATGACATGAATCAGTGTTTATTGTCTGATGTTTTTATCGGATACGAGGCTATTGGGACCGATAAAATTGTATATCGGGATTTAACTAATTGTAAATCAAATGCTCGTGTGGCATTTCCGATATTTAGGAGAATAATGAGACGGAAAAAATCATTTAAGGTGCCTTTGAATAAGATTTATCTGGCTCAATATATTCATAATCCACTCTATAAAGCCTGTCGAAGCAAACTGCGTGCTGCTGAATTTGATAGGAGGTTATTGGACCTTTCGGAGCAGATTGTAGAACAAGAAGGAGAAAAGGACCTTTTTTATGAAACCAATGTTTCCGAATTCTTGTTTTATCGCTATCGGTCTATTTCGTCCAACGATCTACCCGCTGCCTGTGCCGACGATTTCCGGGTTATTTGCATGGCTCGGAATGATATAACGGGCAACGTCGATTTTAGAGTTTTCAGTCCGGATGATTTAATTCTTGTATGCGATGAAATCGGAACGATTCCGGACAATAGGTAGTCTGTTTACGTTTGGACGATATAAAGATTTGTCTTTGAGCGATGTTCTTGATATGAACCCGGGTTATGTGTATTGGTGCATGGCTCATTTGACCCCGATGTCGTCGCGTTTGTGTTTCTATATTGATGATTTTGCCATGAATGAGATAAGCGCTTTGTATCCTCAATTTATTGTGCCGAAAGAATTTGAAGCCCAAAGACAGGCAAACAAGCTATTTCTGAATATTGAAGATAACTTGCCTTGGCACCGACCATCATCCGTACAAACGAAAGAAAAGGATTCGGCTGCCGAATCCGAATTAATTGAAGAATACGAGGCCGATTTTATAGAGGTACAGCAGTTTGTCGATGATGATTGTTGGGAGCATGGTCATTATGCAGGGTCCTGGGCGCAGGATGTGGAAGGGTATAGCGATGATGATATAGATACGATTTTCGATGGTGATCCTCTTGCTTATTGGAATATAGATTAAGGGGGCTTACTTTATTATCTTTTGCAGCATCACCTCGTCGTGATAGCCGTTGGGCCGCCATAGCCAGTCGCGTTTGACGCCGATCTCGGTGAATCCCGCGCTGCGGAACAGGCGCAGGCTCGCTTCGTTGTCGGCGCCGACGTTGCACCACAGCTGATGCGCGCGCAGCGTATCGTGTGCGTAGCGGCAGAGGGTTTCCACGGCGTCGGAGGCGTAGCCGCGTCCCCGGTCGCTCTGTTCGTAGATGAGGATGCCGATGCCTGCCCGGCGGTGGATCGGGTCGTATTCGAACAGGTCGATCGCCCCGACCGGCTTGGAACTCAACAGCGTCTCGATGATCAGCCGCAGTTGTCCGTCGCAGAGCACCCCGACGATGTCCTGATGCCGTTCGACGAAGCGCTCCAGCTGATGACGCGAGAACGGCTCCGTCGTCCCGCTGACCGGCCAGATGTCGCAGTCGTTCTCCCACTCGTACATCAGGTCGACGTCGCCCGGCTCCACGGCCCGCAGGCGGATGGTGCGGCCCTCGATGTTCATTACAATCCGATGATCTTGTTGCGGATCAGCATGGCCACGCCCCAGGCGTTGGCGTTCTCGGTCATCTTCGACACGCGGAACTTGGTGTCCTTGTAGACCAGGTTGAGCGAATATTTGTTCGTCGCCGATTTGAGCGGCAGCATGATGTAGTCGCCCGCCGCCGCGAGGTTGCCGCCGACGATGACCGTCTCGGGGTTGAACGTGTTGATCAGGAAAGCCACGGCCTTGCCGACCTTCTCGCCCGCCTCCTCGATCAGTTCGATCGAAAGGTTGTCGTCGTTCTTCGCCGCAGTGATGATGTCGTCGATGTGGATGGTCTTCTGCTGGTCGTATTTCTCCTTGAGGATGGTGTTCACGCCCTTTTGGATCAGGTGGCACATCTTGTCCTCGATGGCGATGCCCGAAACCTCGGTTTCGAGGCATCCCTTCTTGCCGCACGAGCAGATGATCTCGTTGTCGAAGAAGGGAATGTGGCCGAACTCGCCGGCGAAGCCGCTCTTGCCGTAGTAGAGCTGTCCGTCGACCACGATGCCGATGGCCACGCCGCGGCCCATGTGGAGGTACAGCACGTTGCTCTCGTCCTTCGATTTGCCGCAGGTGTATTCGGCATAGCAGCGGGCGCGGGTGTCGTTCTCCAGCAGTACGCGGATGCCGACGCGCTCTTCGAGCAAGTCGCGCAACGACTGTTCGCTCGACGTGAAGTATTTGTAACTGCGGCCCGTGTCGGGGTTCACGCGTCCCGTCATGCAGACGCCCAGCCCGAGAATCTTGCCCCGGTCGATGCCGCATGTGGCGATGAAGTTCTCGATGCCCGAGCAGATGCGCTCGATGCACTGCGGACGGTCGAGCAGCTCGAACGTGAAGTCGTTCTCCTCTTTGATGATGTTGTTTTGCAGATCGGTGATCAGGAAGCGCATGTTGTCACGACCGACGTTCACCCCGGCGAAATAGATTGCCGAGTTGGCCAGGCCGAAGATGTTGGGGCGCCGTCCGCCCGGGGTTTCCACCTTGCCCAGGTCTGTCACGATGTTCTCGTCGACCAGTTCCTGAACCAGTTTGGTGATCGTGGGGACACTGATGTGAAGCTCTTTGGTAAGCTCCGAAAGCGTGCATTCTCCGTTGACAGCCATGTGCGCGATGATGTTGCGCTTGATGATGCTGTTTTTGTGCGTAATGCCCTTCAGGGCGTCGTCTTCGTGTTTGTTGAAAAATTCGGTAAGTGATGTCATCCTTCCAGGCTCATTTTTAACTAACTCTGCAAATATATACACTATCTTTAATAAATGCAATAAGTTTTTAATAAAATTTAATAAATTTTGTTTCAAAATGAGGGGTAAAAAATTAACGCTCTGATTTTCAGGGCGTTAATTTTTAAGCGAAACTTTTTGTTTTACAGCGTCGATTTCGATTCCACGACTGTGTTGGGGTCCACCTTGCGGATGAGTCCCTGCAACACGCTGCCGGGGCCGAGTTCGGTGAATTCCGTCACGCCGTCGGAGAGCATGTTGCGCACGATGTAGGTCCAGCGCACGGGGGCCGTCAGCTGGGCGATCAGGTTGGCCTTGATGGCGGCGGGATCGGTATAGGGCTTGGCGTCGACGTTCTGGTAAACGGGGCATACGGGCGTCTGGAACGGCGCTTCGGCGATGGCTTTCTCAAGTTCCTGCTTGGCAGGCTCCATCAGCGGCGAGTGGAACGCTCCGCCCACCGGCAGGCGCAGCGCACGGCGCGCTCCGGCGGCCTTGGCTTTCTCGCAGGCGGCGTCTACGGCCTCCACGGCTCCCGAGATCACCAGCTGGCCCGGGCAGTTGTAGTTGGCGGCGACGACCACGCCGTCGACCGACGCGCAGATCTCCTCCACGACCTTGTCTTCCAGACCGAGAATGGCGGCCATCGTTCCGGGCTGCGCCTCGCAGGCGGCCTGCATGGCCATGGCGCGCTTCGAAACGAGCTTCAGACCGTCCTCGAACGAGAGCGCTCCGGCGACCACGAGGGCCGAGAATTCGCCTAAAGAGTGTCCGGCGGCGGCATCGGGCTTCACGCCCAGCGCCTTGGCCATGATCACCGAGTGGAGGAATACGGCGGGCTGGGTGACGCGGGTCTGCTTCAGTTCTTCGTCCGTACCGGCGAACATGATGTCGGTGATGCGGAAACCGAGGATCTCGTTGGCTTTCTCGAAGAGTTCCTTCGCAGCCGGAACGTTGTCGTAGAGGTCTTTGCCCATTCCGACGGCCTGGGCGCCCTGGCCCGGGAATACGTATGCGTGCTTCATAATTTTTTGCGAATTTTATGTTTGCGGAGGCAAAGATACGAATTTATTTCCTAAATTTGCACCGCAATGGTTCACAAAGGGCCGGGCAAGGCCCCGTGTGATTAAATGGGAATGCCGTGAAAATCGGCAGCAGTTCCCGCTGCTGTAAGTTCCGATAGTTGCCGCGACACGCTGAAAGCCACTGGTCCGAGAGGGCCGGGAAGGCGTTGCGGCAGGAACGAGCCAGAAGACCTGCCTTGCAGCTTCCCGACGAGGAAGAATCTTTTTTCGGGGTGTGTCTGCGGAGAACGGAGCATCGCAAGTCTTGGTATTTCGTGGCTGAAATACGGGTATGGACGTGAAAAAGGTTCGATTCAGAGAGGTTCCGGGACCGGATTTTTTATTTTACGAACATACTTAAAATCAGACGAACGATGAAAAAACTCTTGCTTTTCGCATTTGCGGCCTGCGCTTTGGCCGCCTGCTCGGACGATGACGGCGATTCCCGCGTCCCTGCGACTGCGGTTGTGCTCGATTGTACGGAAAAAGAACTTGCAGTCGGCGAAACCCTGCAACTCACCGCAACGCCGGCGCCGGCGAATACCACCGACGACGTGGTGTGGTCTTCGGATGCCGAGGAGTTCGCGACGGTTTCCGAATCGGGTCTTGTGACGGCCGTGGCTGCCGGAACCGCCAAAATCTCGGCGACATACGGTTCGGTGTCGGCAACCTGTACCGTGCATGTGAGCGAACCCGATCCGGAATTTGAGGTGATTTCGTTCGAAACGAGCGAAGGAATGCTCGATGCGGCTGAAATGCCCGTTGAATTGCGCGATGTTACGATTGCCGGGGACTGGGCCGGCGGTGACTTTAGCAAAGTATTGTGCGGTAAGGAGTATATGATGGACGAGGATTTCAACGGAACTTATTTCGACGGTCTGCTCTTTACGACGGCTGATAAGAAGATTGGATTCGGGTCTTATTTCACTGATAACAAATACAGTTCCTATGGGGCTTCCGACGTTTGGGGCGGATTCGTCCTTTCGCAGAACTTCAGCAAGAGGAGCAACGGCGGTTCGGCCGATTACAGTAAGGACGGGTTTTCAGCATGGGCGACGGCCGGTGCCAATGCAAGTGCTACGTTTGCAATCGCTTACGACAATGGATACGGGGTTTACAATTACCATACGCCGAAGGTCGAATTTACCGAGCCGCGCAAAGTAGCCTATTTGTACCTGGCCAATGCGACTGTGGCTGCGCAATATACCAGCCGTGTTGAGAATTACTGGTTCAAAGTCGTTGTGACGGGGTATCTCAAAAATGCCGAGGGCGGTAGCGTGGAACAGACGCTCATTGAGGGTGAAAACATTGCCGCCGACTGGGTGAAGGTCGATTGTTCGTCGCTGGGCGAGGTGGATGAACTTCGTTTCAAGGTTCAGTCGAACGATATGAGCGGCAATTATCTGAACTGCCCTGCTTATTTCTGTATCGACGAAATCGGACTGATTGCCGAGAAGTAATTTAGAGATTAGTTTCCGGAGAAAGACCCGCAGGACTTCATCGTTTTGCGGGTCTTTCGTATCGGGGGGGGGAGGGATGTCCGGACGGAACGGGCTTATTCGTCCCGGAACTCCATGCGGCAGGGCAGCACCACCGATTCGGGTGCCGGGCGGACGGAGCCGGGCGATTGGCTTTCGCGGATTTGCCGCAGCAGGAGGCGCACGGCGTGGGCGCTGATCTCTTCGACGGGGAAGCGGGCGACGCTCATCCGGGGGGCGGCCAGGCGGAAAAGCGGGTCTTCGTGCATGCAGGCACGCCCCCGACGGCCGTCGCTGATGTCGATGCCCCGGTCGTGGAAATAGCGCAGGGCCTCGGTGGCGAGGATATGCGTGGTGAAGAAAAAGCCGTCGGTGTCGGGAACCGTGGAGAGAATGCGGTCGAGCGTATCGCAGACGTGCTGCCGGTAGTCGGCATAGGCGACCTCTCCGTAGAGGCGGGGATCGGCGTGCAGTCCCGCTTCCGCCAGCGCGCGGAGGTAGCCCCTGTGCCGCAGTTCCATCGTCGGGAGGTGGGGGAAGGTCGTGATGATGGCGATTTTGCGGAATCCCCGGGCGGCAAGATGACGGACCAGCGCATGGCTGCCCGCCTCGTTGTCGATCACCACGCAGCCGGCGTCCGTTTTCGCGAGGCCGCGGTCGAACAGCACGACCGGGCAGCCGCTCTCCGCAAGGCGGCCGACCTCGCGTCCCGAAGCGTCGGCCGGGGCGATGATGATGCCGTCGACCTTTTTCGACCTGAAAAGCCGTATCAGGGCGTTTTCCCGTTCGGGCTCGGAGTTCGAGCCGGCGATCATCAGCGAGTAGCCTTCCCGCTCGGCTTCCGACTCGATCCGGTCGGCGATGTGGGCGAAGAAAGTGTCCGAAATCGAGGGGAGGATCAGTCCGATGGTTTTCGATACGCCCGTGTTGAGGCTTCGGGCCAGCAGGTTCGGTTCGTATGCCAGGGAGCGGGCGCAGGCGAGCACGCGGCTCTGTGTCTCCGCGCTGATCCCTTTTTTGTCGCCCTGCCCCGAGAGGACCCACGAAACGGTCGTTTTCGAGAGGTTGAGCTTGCAGGCTATGTCCTTGAGTGACGCTCCCACGATTTATCCGTATAAGCAATGCTCTACAAAGATAAAATTTTTCCGGCATTCGGCAAATAATCCGGCCGTAAAATGACGCCGGGAGTTCTGTATCCGGGGCGTGGAAGCGAAAGTCTCCCGCAGGGCAGGCCCTGCGGGAGACTTCGTATCGGGAATGCGCTTATTTCGAGATCAGGTTTTCGCGCTCGATGTCCTTGAAATAGCGGTAGGTGGCTACGCGCAGCTCCTCGGCGGCCGGGTCGTCGCAGACCAGAATGCCGTTGGGGTGCACCTGGAGGGCCGAGATGGTCCACTGGTGGTTGTAGGAGCCTTCGACGCCGTGGCGCACCGCGCGGGCTTTCTTGTGGCCCGTGGCGAGGATCAGCACCTTCTTGGCCGAGAGCACCGTGCCCACGCCGACCGTCAGCGCGGTTTTCGGCACGAGCGAGATGTCGCCGCCGAAGAACCGGGCGTTGACCTGGATCGTGTCCTGCGTCAGGGTCTTGAGGCGCGTGCGGGAGTTGAGCGACGAGAACGGCTCGTTGAAGGCGATGTGTCCGTCTTCGCCCACGCCGCCCATGAAGAGGTCGATGCCCCCGGCCTCGACGATGCGCGCCTCGTAGTCGGCGCACTCCTTGGCCAGGTCGTCGGCGTTGCCGTCGAGAATGTTGACGTTCTCCGGCCTGATGTCGACGTGCTTGAAGAAATTGTTCCACATGAACGAGTGGTAGCTTTCGGGATGCTCCTCGGGGAGACCCACATACTCGTCCATGTTGAACGTGATGACGTTCTTGAACGACACTTCGCCCGTCTTGTGGCGGCGGATCAGTTCCTTGTAGGTCTCCAGCGGGGTCGAGCCGGTCGGCAGCCCCAGCACGAAGGGCGACGAGGTGTGCTGCTCCTTGTTCTTGATCTGGGCGATGATGTAATTGGCGGCCCACTGGGCTACCTGCTGGGGGGTATTTTCAATGATTAAGCGCATGGGGTGATTTTTTAATGTTCAATGCTTCATTTTTTAATCGAAGTTTTTGTGAAGATGCGCTAAAACATCTTCACAAACACCTCGATAGCCTGGTATTCGGCCATGCCGAGCTGGTCGTAGAGCTTTGCGGTGTTCTGCGTGCGCTCCTCGGCCCGCTGCCAGAACTCGCGGGGATCGCTGCCCGGGAAGGGCATGATGTCCTTCTGCGAGAGGTGGCGGTAGATGGCGTGGCGTTTCATAATCAGCTCGTCGGGCGACAGGGGCACGGCCATGTCCACCATGCCGAGGTCCCACTCCATCCAGGCGCCGCGGTAGAGCCACAGGTGGCACTCCTTCAGCCACTCGTCGTCCTTCACGACTTCGAGGGCGCCGAGCACGGCCTCCATGCAGGTGCGGTGCGTGCCGTGGGGGTCGGCAAGGTCGCCGGCGGCGTAGATCTGATGGGGCTTGATCTCGCGCAGCAGCTTGACGATGATTTCGATGTCCTTCTCCGTGAGCTGGCCCTTCTTGATGCCGCCCGTTTCGTAGAACGGCAGGTTGAGGAAGTGGGCGTTGGTGTCGGGGTTCAGTCCGAACGAGCGCACGGCGGCACGCGCCTCGGCGCGGCGGATGGCGCCTTTCAGGTCGAGCAGCGGGCGCGGCTCGGGTTCGCCCTTCCTCTTGCCGGCGATGACCTTTTCGACTTCGGCGTAGTGGTTGCCGTAGCCCAGTTCGCGGGCCGTGTCGATGTTTTGCAGCACCACGTCGTCGTGCACGGCCACGTTGCCCGAGGTTTCGTAAGCCACGTGCACGTCGTGACCTTGCTGCACGAGGCGGATGAACGTGCCGCCCATCGAGATCACGTCGTCGTCGGGATGCGGCGAGAAGACGATCACCCGTTTGGGGAAGGGCGACGAAGGCACGGGACGCGTCGAGTCGTCGGCGTTGGGCTTGCCGCCCGGCCAGCCCGTGATGGTGTGCTGGAGGTCGTTGAAGACGTCGATGTTGATCTGGTCGTAGGCGCGGCCCTGTTCGAGCAGTTCGCCCAGCGAGTTTTCGATGTAATCCTTATAGGTGAGTTTCAGGATGGGCTTCTTAACCACGCCGCAGAGCCATACCACGGCCTTGCGGACGAATTTCGGCGTCCATTCGCAGGGACCCACCATCCACGGCGTCTGCTCGCGGGTGAGCAGCTGCGCGGCATTCTCGTCGATCACCACCTCGATATTCTGGTGCGCCTGGAGGTACGAGGCGGGAACCTGATCCGTGATCTCGCCCTCGACGACCCGCTGCACGATGTGGGCCTTCTCCTCGCCCCAGGCCATCAGGATGATGCGGTTGGCGCGCATGATCGTGTCGATGCCCATCGTGACCGCCATCTTGGGCGTGTTCTCCAGCCCGAAGAAAGCGCCCGACTGGATTTTGCGGGTGTTGTAGGTCAGCTGCACCAGCCGCGTGCGCGAGCGGGAGTAGGACCCCGGCTCGTTGAAGCCGATCTGCCCGTCCTCGCCGACGCCAATGATCATCAGGTCGATGCGCCGCACCGAGTGGTCGTACGACGCGCAGTATTCCGAAACGCGGTCCTCGGGAACCGTACCGTCGGGGATGTGCACGTTCTCGGGCAGGATGTCGATGTGGTTGAGGAACTCCTCGTGGATGCGGTAGTTGCGGCTCTGCTGTTCGGTCGACCGGATCGGGTAGAACTCGTCGAGGCTGTAAACGGAGACGTTCCGGAAGCTGATCTGCCCTTCGTGGTGGCGTTTCACCAGTTCCCGGTAGAGACCCAGCGGCGTGCGGCCCGTCGTGAGGCCCAGCACGAAGGGCTGCGACTCCTCGTAGACCTCGTTCGAGCAGTGGATTTCGTTGTACATGCGGATCGCCTTGACGATGTTGTCGGCGACGTACTGCACGCCTTCGTACTCGTTTTCGTAGACCTTGGTGTGGATCTTCTCGTAACGATGGATGATGTCGCGCGGAGCCGATTCGGAAATCAGGCCGCCGTCTTTGGGAAGTGAATACTTGTTGTTCATACGTTTATGTAATTTGTTAATCTTTCTCTCTGTCGGTTTGCTGCCGATCGTGTTGTCGCCGCCGTTGGCGTCGTTTACAAGTCTGACCCCACCCCAAATCCCTCCCTCGGGAGGGGACTTAAGGCGCAAAAACACGCGCCTTGACTGCTGTGGCGGCTCGGCAATTCGCAAGCGATTGCGCTCGCCTGTTGCCCGCAGCTGTCGCATCGCGACCGGATTGTCTCTTGGCTCTCAGCTTTTCACTTTTAACTTTTTCACTTCTCGAACGTCACCTCCCCGAAAAACTCGGGACGGTGGAAATCGGGTTTCTCCGTCCGGATCGGCCGCCACGAGAGGAAATGGGGGTGCGAGAGGTTGTCGCCGCATTTGTAGAGGTTCATGCGGGCCTTGAGACCGCTCCAGTCGGTCAGCGCATGGCGGAAAAGCGCCTGCGGGGGGATGGCCAGCGTGAGCGACCAGCGGTTGTCGCCCTCGCGCTCGGCGAAAGGCTCGCCGCAGGGAAGCGTCGTGTAGCGTTTCACGCCCGCCAGCACCTCGGGCGAGGCGTGCTCGGCCTCGGTCCGGGATTTGCGCGCCCCGAGCAGCATCCGTCCGATGCAGGTGGTTTCGAAATTGTAGTACATCCCTGTGTCGGGTGCGATGAAGAACTCCGCGCACGAGTCGGTCCACACCTCGCCGTTGTCCTCCGTGACGAGCGCCGCCGTGTAGCGTTCGGCGACGTCGAAGCGCAGCATCAGCCAGTCGCCCGTATGGAACATCCGGAAGCTGACTTCCGGGGCGTAGGGAAATTCCGCGGGCCAGTTGCAGCACGCCACCGGCAGCGGCTCGATTCCGGCGAATGCCTCGTCCACGGCGGCCCGGTCGTCGGGCGCGATGCCTGCTATCTTGCGAATTTCCATTCCTTATTTGTATTTGGCGACGGTTTCCCGTACGATTTCGCACATCGTGCCGTACTGCTCTTCCATGCTTTGCAGCAGTTTGTACTGGGCGCGGGTGCGCACGAGGTTGTGCTCGGGGTATTTCGTTTTGTAATAGGTGTCGCCGTCAATGTAGTCCATCAAAAAACGCAGCACCTGCTCGAAGGTGATGTAACGGGCCGAGAATGCCAGGTGGTCGATTTCGGCCTGGTTGAGCTGTCCGGCCCGCTGCGACAGATAGCCTTCGGTATAGGCGCGGAACATTTCGAGGGACATGCCCACGCGCGAAAGGTCGCGGTCGTCCTCGTCGCCCGTGTTGGCGTAGGAGCGGATGGCGTCGCCGAAATCGTTGAGCGACGTGGAGTTCATCACCGTGTCGAGGTCGATGGCGCACAGCACCTCGCCCTGCTTGTCGAAGAGGATATTGTTGATTTTCGTGTCGTTGTGGGTCACGCGCGTGGGGATCGTGCCGTCCTCGACCTTCGACCAGAACGAGAGCATCTCGTCGCGGCGCGATTCGATCCAGCCGATCTCCTCCGCAAGGTCTTTCACGCGGCCTGCGGCGTCGCGGCGCAGCGCCTCGTCCCACTGCACGAAGCGGTGGCGGATGTTGTGGAAGCCCTTGATCGTCTCGGCCAGCGGCTCGGTGAAGTCCGCCAGCTGGGCCTGGAACTTGCCGATGCCCTCGCCGCCCTTGCGGGCCAGTTCCGGGGAGTCGGCCTTGTTGTAGGCGAGCGTGTCGCTGATGAAAACCGAAACGGCCCAATATTCGCCCTGTGCGTCCACGTGATAGAGCTTTCCGTCGCGGGTCGCAACCACGGTCATCGCCTCGCGTCTGGGGTCGCCCCCGGCGGCTGCGACGCGGCGGCGGATATGATCCGTCACTTTGCGGATGTTCTCCATCATGGCCGGAACGTCGGGAAAGATGCTCTTGTTTTTGCGCTGGAGGATGTAATCCGGCGCATCGCCCGCCGTGCGGACGATGAACGTGTCGTTGATGAATCCCTCGCCCAGCGAGTCGATTGCCGTGATAGCGCCTTCCAGCGCGAACTGCGACGCTATTTCCTGTAATTCAGCCTTCATACGATGAGGTTGTTTCGGTTTTGGTTGTTAAAGGTTAAGTTTCGCCTCCAAAGTTACTGGAAAAAACGCAGAAATGCAACCGGATATTGTGAAAAAGCCCGCCTTTCTTGCTGAAGGGCGGGCTTGCGAAAACTTTCGGACGGGTTATTCGATCGGGTCGATCACCGTGAACGTCACCTCGTAGGGAGCGGGCGCCGACTGTCCCTGGTAGTTGCCGCCGGCGACGATGAAGGTCACCGTGTAGGTCCCCGGCTCGGTGTAGGTGTACGAGTAGCTCGGCAGGTCGTCGGTCACGCCCTTGATGTTCAGGCCCGTGTCGGGCGAGATCGTGTTGAGCGCGACGGGCTGCATGAAGGCCCATTGGTCGATCTCGGGGAAAGCCCCGGCGCTGAAGCCCTGGAAGACGATATTGGCAGTGTTGTTCGCTCCCGGCCGGCCCTGGAATTTCAGGTTGCCGTTGCCCGATACATTATGGATATAAGGGTTGTCGGCGTGCTGCGAAGCCAGCGAGAAGGGGACGAACTCCATGTCCGGGTAGTTGTAGACCTGCGTGTCGTGGCCCTTGAACTTGACCGTGATCTTCGGATTGATCCGATAGGTGCGCATCGTAGTCTTGGGGTCCGGATAGAAAAGGTGCATGCCCCACGAAAAACGGTCGGCGAATCGGGTGATGTCGTAGGTGTAGGTTTTGAACTTGTTCGCGTTGTTCGGCGTGAACTCCAGTTTGGTCCAGTCGGCGCAGTCGTTCGCCGCGATGGCTTCGACCACGGGGCGGTCGGTGGCGGCGTCGCTGCCGTTCAGCCCCGCGAATTTGTTGCCCGCAAACAGGACGAGGTTGTTCAGCGTGCCGTACTGCTGGCTGATCTCGATCTCCAGTTCGCACGACTCGATGTCGGCGATGTCGACCTTCGTGCGGTTGCGGTGCTTGTACTCGTGTCCCGTGTCGCCCGTCCAGACGGTGATGAAGTCGGCGTTGCCGCTGAAGTTGAAGACCACCGGGTCGCCCGTGCGGTAGGTGTTCGTCGGCGCCAGCTGCACCGAGAACTCCAGCGGCTCGTAGATCTCTTCGTGTTCGCACGAGGCTGCCGCGGTTGCGAGGGCCAGCGTCGCCGCGAGGTATGTGATTCGTTTCGTATTCATCGTATGCTCTGCAATTAAGCGTTTTACCATAAGGGGTTCTGTCGGAGCGCGTGGTTCACCGCCAGCTCCTTGGTCGGAATCGGGAGGTAGATGTGGCGTGCCGTCACGTTGGCGTAGTTCGCCGACGCATAGTTCGTATAGCTGACGTTGCGGTACTTGTTCTCCGTCGGCTGGTTGGTCCCGGCGTTGTGCATCTTCTCGACGAACGTGCCCCAGCGGATCAGGTCCCACTTGCGAAGCCCCTCGAAAGCCAGTTCGCGTCCGCGCTCGTTGCGCACCAGGTCGCGGAACGAACGGTAGTCGCCCAGCAGGCTCTCGTCGGTCTTGACGCCCGCGCGTTTGCGGATTTCCCGGATGGCCTCCTTGGCCTGGTCGTCCGGCGCCCCGGCGTATTCGTTGATCGCCTCGGCGTACATCAGCAGCACGTCGGCGTAGCGAAGGATCGGAAAGTTGATCGTCGTGTAGAGGCTCTTGGCCGACATCTGTTTCTCGTAGACCGTCTCGCGGCGCCATTTGCCGGCGTTGCGGACGGCGCACATCACCGTCGGGTCGTAAACCAGATCGGCGGGGTCGAACGCGTCCTCGATCGTCTGGTCCAGCCCCTCGATGTCGGGCATGGCGAAATTGTTGTTGTAGACCCACGGCGTCTTGAACATGCTCTGCGTCTGTTGCAAGTAGCGCGTCACGGTCTCGCCCGCCTTGTTCTTGTACGAGATTTTCTGGTTGTTCATTCCGCGGTAGTTGTAGCCCGGCAGGTTCCACGTCAGCCGCTTGTCGATGACCGTGGCGCTGGCCGTTTCGTCTGCCGTGCGGTCGTTCTCCCAGTAGAGCTGCCAGAGGGTGTAGGAGCCGTTGTAGTAGCCGTAGGAGTAGTTGCAGGCCCACTCCGAGTAGTTGGTCGTTCTCGACTGCGAACGCAGGCCGATCAGGTCGCCGATGCGGCCGTTCGTCCAGTCGGTCGCGCTGGTGCGGTCGCCGAGGAATTCGGCCTCCCACATTGATTCGTGGAACTGCGTGTCGTACTGGTCGCGGATCATGTTGATGAAGACCTCTTCGTAGCTCTCGTTCAGGTCGTGCTTGTGCGAGGCGATCACCTCGTTGGCCCAGTAGGCGGCGCGGCGGTACATCTCCTTTTTATCCAGTCCGTCGATCTGCTTGACGCTCTCGCCGGCCATGAAGAGATAGACGCGGGCCAGAATGCCCTGGGCGACGGTCTGGCTGACGCGCGAGGGGGTGTTGTCGATGGGCTCGTAGAGGTCGGGAATCGTGGCTTCGATCTCGTCGGCGCACCATTTGAGCACCTGCTCCTGCGGCGTTGCGGCCATCTGCACGTTGTTGGGGTTGGGCGAGGTGGTCGCCTTGACGCGCAGGGGCACATCGCCCCACGCCTGCGCCAGCAGGAAGTGGTAGTAGGCGCGCAGGAACCGCGCTTCGGCGATGTAAAGCCCGATGTCCACCGAAAGTTTCCCGGGGTCGATCTCCGTCTTTTCGACGGCCTCGATGTAGCGGTTGGCGTTCTTGATGCCTTCGTAGAGCTTCGACCAGGTGTCGTAGATCGCCGCCGTGCCGGCGCTGTGGTTGTAGCGGTCGGGACGCGATTCGCTGTTGTTGTAGTTGTTGAAGTAGCAGAGGTCGTCGGCGTTGGCGATTTGCAGCGAGTAGTAGTTGCCGTAGAGCGCTTCGCTGTTCAGCACGCCGTAGACGCCCGCCAGACCGTAGATCAGCTTTTGTTCGCTGTTGTAGTAGCCGTCGTCGGGGATGATCTGCGGATCGGTGTCGAGGAAGCTGCACGCCGGAAGGGCGGCGGTGAGCAGCGCCAGCGTTCCCAGTTTCAATATGCTTTTGATTTTCATGGCGTAATGTTGCGTTTAAACCGTTAGAATGTGAGGTTTACGCCGGCCGTGAAGCCGAATGCGCGGGGATATGCCGACCAGTCGAATCCGGGCGTCAGCACCGAGTTGCGGGTCGATACCTCGGGGTCGGGACCGCTGTAACCCGTCAGGGTCCAGATGTTGTCGGCCGAGACGTAGACGCGCATCTGGCTGATGCCCGCCTTGCGCAGCGAACGGCTCGGCAGCGTGTAGCCCAGCGAGACGTTCTTCAGCCGCAGGAACGAACCGTCCTCGATCACGCGCGACGAGTACTCCTCGCGGCCGACGGCGTTCACGCGCGGAATGTTCGACGCGGGATTCTCCGGCGACCAGCGGTCGGCGTAGGAGGCCAGCTGGTTGGTCTGGCTCCTCCATCCCGATTCGAAGACCAGCCGGTTGGCGTTCAGCACGTCGTTGCCGTAGCTCCACGCGAAGAAGATGTTCAGGTCGAAATTCTTCCAGTTGAAGTTGTTGCCGAAGCCGCCCGTGTTGAGGGGCTGTCCGCAGCCGATGATCGTGCGGTCGTAGTCGTCGATGACGCCGTCGCCGTTCATGTCGCGGTATTTCATGTCGCCCGGCTGCATCGCGTTGCCCTTGAACGAGGGAACGCCGCTGACGAGGTTGCCCTTGTCGTCGAAATCCTCGGCCTTGTAGGTCCCGTCGTAGATGAAGCCGTACATCATGCCCGTGGGCTTGCCCACCTGCGAGATGTAGGGGAACTGCGAGTTGAAGCGCGTCTCCCACGATACGGAACTCTGGAGCGTGTTCTGTCCGTCGACCAGCCCGAGAATCCGGTTGCGGTTGAAGGCGATGTTGAACGACGTGGACCACTGGAACTGACGGGTCTTGACGTTCACCGTTTCGAGCGTCAGCTCGAAGCCGCGGTTGCGGATCTTGCCGATGTTGAGCATCCCCTGCTCGAAGCCCGACGAGGCGGGCAGCAGGGCGTAGAGCAGCAGGTCGCGCGTCACCTTGTCGTACCAGTCGGCCGTCACCTTGATGCGGTCCTCGAAGAACCCGAGGTCGAGACCCGCGTTCCACTGCTCGGTGGTCTCCCACTTGAGCCGCTCGTTGGCCATGTTCGAGACGTAGTAGCCCGGCACGCGCTCGCCGCCGAACACATAGTCGAGCGAGTTGCCCGAACCCGGGTTGACGGTGATCTGCGAATAGAAGTCGTAAGGGGTCTGCGTGCGGTTGTTGCCCGTCAGGCCCCACGAGAGGCGCAACTTGCCGTTGCTCATCCACTCGCTCTTCTTCAGCAGATTCTCGCGGTTGAAGTTCCACGAAAGGCCGGCCGAGGGGAAGTAGCCCCAGCGGTTGTCGGAGGGGAATTTCGACGAGCCGTCGGCGCGGAATGAGAAGGTCAGGTAGTATTTGTAGCGGAAATTGTAGTTGGCGCGCAGGAAGGCCGACATCATCCGCCAGTCGTAGTAGTTGCTCTGGACCTTCTGGTAGTTGCCCGTGTGGATGCCCGCGATGCCCAGCTCCTCGGAGGTGATCTGCGTCGACGCAACGCCGTCGTAGGTGTTCTTCTGCCCCTGGAGCGAGAGTCCCGCCATCAGGTCGAGGTTGTGGCTGCGCCCCAGGCGCTTCTTGTAGTTGAGCGTGTTTTCGTTCGACCAGCTCGTCTGGTCGGTCCAGTAGATGGCGCCGTTGACGCCCTTGCCGCTGGGCGAGCCGGCGTAGCCCGTGTAGGTTTCGCTGCCGTTGAACTCCTCGCGGCGGCGTTTGTTCAGGACGTAGCCGCCCGTGGTCTTGAACGTCAGGTCGGGGGTGATCTTCCACGTCAGCGCCAGGTTGGCGTTGAGGTAGTCCACCAGCGTCTTGCGGTATTCGTTCTTGGCGGTCTTCACCGGGTTGAAGCGGTAGTCGTTCGATCCGTCTACGGCTTCGTCGAGCATCGAGTCGAGGATGTCCTGCCCGGGAGGCGTTACGGGGCGGTAGCCCCAGACCGAGTACATCAGCCAGCCCGACGACGACGAGGTGGTCTGCGCCGTGGTGGGGGTCACGCCGTTGGTCGCCGTGCGCGAATAGTTGGCGTTGGCGTTCAGCGTGAGTTTTTTCGAGATGGGCAGCGTGAAGTTGGCCTTGCCCTGGTAGCGCTGGAAGTTCGAACGGATGATGATGCCGTCCTGGTCGAGCGCCGAGAAGCCCACGTTGTAGCGCAGCCCCTCCTTGTTGCCGCCCGAGAGCGAGACGTTGTAGTTCTGCTGGAAAGCCGTGCGGTAGAGCTGGTCCTGCCAGTCGATGCCCGGGATGTGGCGGTAGTCGTCGAGCGTCAGTCCCTCGCTGAAATAGCTCTTGTTCATCGTCTCCTCGCTGATCAGTTCGCTCTGAAGCCGGACGAATTCGTAGGAGTCCATCAGGTCGGCCTTGTTGGCGATCTTGTTCAGGGAGAACGAGGCGCTGAAGTTCACCGTGGGCTTGCCCTCGTTGCCGCGTTTGGTGTTGATCACGATGACGCCGTTGGCTCCGCGCGCTCCGTAGATGGCGGTCGCCGAAGCGTCTTTCAGCACGTCGATCGACTCGATGTCGGCGGGGTTGATCGACGCGGCGAACGACCCTTCGGACGGGAATCCGTCGATGATGTAGAGCGGGGCGTTGCTCTGCGTGAGCGAGTTGTTTCCGCGGATGGTGATATTGGCTTCGGCGCCCAGCGAGCCGTCGCCCGTGGTGACGACCACGCCGGCGATGCGTCCGCCCAGCGCCTGGTCGAAGTTGGTGACGTTGGCCTTCATCATCGTTCCCAGGTCGGCCTTGGCCACCGAGCCGGTGAGGTCGCGCCGCGTGGTGGTTCCGTAGCCGATGTTGACGATCTCGACGGCGCCGATCTGCGACGCCTCTTCGGTCATCTTGACGTTGATCGCCGTGCGTTTGCCGACATACTCCTCGACGGTCGTGTAGCCCAGATAGGAGAAGACCAGCGTCTGGTCCTCCCGGGCCTTGATCGAGTAGCTGCCGTTGGCGCCCGTGGCCGTTCCCGACTGCGTCCCCTTGATCAGGACGGTTACGCCCACCAGCGGTGCACCGTTGGCGTCAACCACGCGTCCGTCCACGGCGTTCTGCGCAAAGGCGTCCCCCCCCCGGAGTACCGATAGGGTCACCAGCGCTGCCGCGGCCATGCGTTTAAGTGCTTTTTTCATAAATAAATCAGGTTGTGGGTGAAAATGGTTATTTCTTCTTGAGCCGGAACTCCACGGGCTGTCCGTGGCGGCAGGTTATCTTCAGCAGCGTTCCGGTGTCGTGGGAAACGGCCTCCACGCCGGGATATTGTGCGGCAAGCTCCCATGCGCCGTCCAAAAGCACCTCTTTTTCGATGGGACGGCTCTCCTGACGCGTGGTGTAGGTCTTCTCCGTGAGGCCGAGGTCGGGCGTGCAGACGCTCATCACGACCTGTCCGTCCGTGTCGGTGCGCTCCATGACGATCGACTCTCCGGTCGCTTTGCGCACAAGCCCCTGGCCCGTGTATTCCCCGAAGCAGACGTAGCCCGTGATGCCCGTGGCGAGGTCCTTCACGACGTGGGCCGTGTTGTCCCGGCGCAGCACTTCGTAGCCGTCTTTCTTGATCAGGCGCGTGATCTCCTTGTTCGTGGGCTGGATGTAGACCGCATATTCGTAGGCGGCCTGCTTGGGGGCGCGGCCGTGGTCGATCCAGGCCGTGGCGAAGTTGCCCGTCTGGGGTGCGCGGGTCTTGTCGTTGGGCGAGGTCTGCTCCTTTTTGGTGATGTTCACCGCTGCGGCGTTCTTCACCACGTAGAAATTGCCCTTCGTGTCGGAGAGCGCCAGCCGCTCGCCTCCCTTGGAAAGGTTGAGCGGGAAAGCGTCGTAAAGTTCGCCGTCGATTTCTATCTGTTCGGCCGGGCTGTCCATCCGCAGCTGGAAAAGCGTCGTTTCGGTGGGGTATGCCTGGTTGTCGTTGTCGATGCCGCTGCCGAGGAAGACCATCCGGTTGTCGAAGCAGAAGACGGATTTGTACGCCGTGGCCCCGGGGGTGAAGTTCTTGCGGTCCTTTTCGACGAAGTGCAGGGCCAGTATGCCGTTGCGGCCTTCGAGCGACGAGGCGCCCGAGAAGCGCTCGGGGTTGCGCTCCATGAGCGTCCCCGGCAGCGGGCTTTCCAGTTCGGGGTAGGGCAGATGGATGGTCGTGGCGCCCGGCACGCGGTTCCAGTCCCAGCCCTCCTGCACGAATCCGCTCGCCGCGGCCGAGACGGGATTGCCCGAACCGATGATCGGCGCCGAACCGTAGCTCTGGTAGCGTCCGTAGCGGTTGTCCTTGGTATAAATCTCCGATCCCCAGACATCGGTGTTGAATGCTTTGAGCGTCACCATCCAGTCGCCGCGGCGGTGGATGCCCGCGGCCCCGTAGTTATAGACGAAGAATCCCGAGGGCGTGGGACCTGCCGAAATCCCCTCTTTCCTGAAGAGGCTGTTCAGCTCCTTGTCCGTGCCTTTCAGGCGCAGGTAGGCGCCCGCCAGTTCGGGGTCCGCGCCCTTGCCGCTGCCCGTCAGGTCGCCCAGCGCGGCCAGATAACCGAATGCGTTGACGTCGGCGTCGGGGATGCGGCCGTTCTTGCCGAAGGGATGGCGGCCGGCCAGGCCGAGTCCCCAGTCGCGCAGATCGGTGTAGCTGGCCATGGTCATCAGCGCCAGCTTGAAGTTGCGGCGCGCCTGCTCCGAGAGGGTGAAATCCGTTCCCCGGGTTGCTTTGCAGAAGTAGCCGATCATGGCGAACGCGCCGGTCGAGTAGGCGGGGTAGAAGCCGCCGTGGTGGAAGGTCGTGCCGTCGGGCTTGATGCCGCCGATGGTGCCCGGCGTGAAGCCGAGGCTCCCCGAAAGCCATACGCCGAGGCTCTTCATGGCGCGGTACTGTTCGGCCTCGTCGGGCAGCATCAGCGCGCTGACGATCTTGGGGATGAGTAGCGTGTGCCACGAGTCGAGCAGCTCGTCGCGGCCGTAGACGTAGGGTTTGCGGGTCTCCGCCAGGCCGCTCCAGTAGGCCAGCACCTTGACGTATTCGTCGGTCTTGCCGCGTGCGGCGATCTTGTCGCGCATGAGCCACATGGCGTCGTAGATCTTGCGTATGTTGTAGCCGTAGTGGTGGTTGGTTCCGTTGCCGTGGCCGAAGGCGAAGCCCTGGTCGATGGCGTGGTCCATCACCAGAAAGAAATCGTCGTCGTATTTCGGATCGTTGTTGATATGGCTGTTCAGCGCGAAGGCGTTGAGCATGTTCTCGATGTCGTCCAGGCGCAGTTCGCCTTTCGGGCGGTTGCACTCGTCGTTCGAGAGCAGCGGGGCGCCGATGATCCCGCCGTCGTCGGTGCGGCGGATCGCGGCCTTTTCGAAGGTCGCCCGGGCGCGCGGGATGATCGTGCCGTTGATGTAGTTGGCGCTCGACATGTTGGCCGCGATGATGCTTTCGATGCGCGATTTCACGGCGTCGAGCTGGGCCTTTTCTGCGGGCGTGACGTCGCGCAGCGGCTCTTCGTATTCGTACTGCTCCCACTCCCAGAGGCGCGCCCAGTGCCACAATTCGCGAGAGAGATTGCAGTTGTTGCCGGGAATCTGCTTGTCGGGGGTGATCTGGTCGTGGAGCTTGACCTCGGAGAAGGTCAGGCGGTCGAGGAACAGCTCGCCGCTTTCGACCCCGGCGGGCGTCGAGATCGTCAGCCGGGATACCTGCTGCGAGGCGTGGTCGCCCGGCATGTCGTTGTACTTGATCCAGCAGGCGCGCCAGCCCGTGAAATCCATGTGGAAATCGAACCGGTAGGGGACTTCGCCGGTGGGCGTCTCGAACGAGAACCGCATGTCGGCGTCGACGGCCCTGGGGTTGTAGATCCAGAGCATGACGCCCGCGCCCTTGACCCGCAGCGAGCGCATCAGCTGTCCGAAGTCGTTGAAGCGGAGCGTCGACGGCGCGCTCCACGACCAGCGCAGCGAACGGCTCCCGTCCTTGTAGTGGAGGCCGCTCAATTCGGCCGTGCTGTTTTCGCCGCATACGAAAGCCTTGGGAATTTCCGTTTCGAAACTGATTTTGGCGTCGATTGCCGCAGCGGCATGCTGGCCCCAAAGCGTGCCGAATAGTATCCAAATCGCTGGTACAGCGTGTTTTAATATATTTTTCATAGATTCATATTTGGTCAAAAATAAATAAAGAAATTGGTTCGCCAAAATTTTTCAAAGAGAAAATAATAAAAATTTTACATTCATCGGAAAATGTTATTAAAATATGTTGCATGTCCGAAAAAAACTTTACCTTTGTCCGAAAAGCTGGTTTGGTTTACCAAAATAATCACGTTAATCACCTAATTTATGAAGACCTTATTTAAATATGCGACCGTCGTGCTCCTCCTGGCAGGGACTTCCGCCTGCTCGCAGCCTTCGAAGCGCGCTTCGATCATTGACGAAAACATCGCCGTCGCCGAAAAGCAGATCGGCATGCTGGCCGATTCGAGCGAGACGGGCGGTGTGATCCGCATCCCCTCGACCTGGAAGAACGGGCGGATCGACTACGTGCCCGTCGACGACTGGGTGAGCGGTTTCTTCGCCGGGACGCTGTGGTACATGTACGAACTGACGGGCGACGAGGCATGGGCCGCGCGCGCACGGAAGCATACCGAGATCCTCGATTCGGTGCAGTACCTGCAATGGCATCACGACGTGGGCTTCATGGTCTACGACAGCTACGGCAACGGACTGCGGCTGAAAAACATACCCGGCTACGAGGATGTGATCGTCCAGACGGCCAAGTCGCTCGCGACGCGTTTCCGGCCGGTGCCGGGCGTCATCCAGTCGTGGGACGCCGACCGCGGCTGGCAGGGCGAGCGCGGCTGGCAGTGCCCGGTGATCATCGACAACATGATGAATCTCGAACTGATGTTCAAGGCCACGGAGTTTTCGGGCGACAGCACCTATTATAATATCGCGGTGAAGCATGCCGACCGAACGATGAAGGAGCACTTCCGCGACGATTACAGCTGCTATCACGTCGTGGACTACGACCTGACGACGGGCGACGTGCGCGGACGCTGCACGGCGCAGGGCTATGCCGACGATTCGGCGTGGGCGCGCGGACAGGCATGGGCCGTCTACGGCTATACGGCCTGCTACCGTTACACGGGCGACAAACGCTACCTCGACCATGCGCGGAAGGTGGCCGGTTTCATGCTCGACGACAAGAACATGCCCGCCGACCTGGTTCCCTACTGGGACTACGATGCGCCGAACATTCCCAATGAACCGCGCGACGTCTCGACGGCGGCCATCATCGCTTCGGCGTTCTACGAAATGTACACCTATACGGGGGACGGGCTGTATAAGCAGAAGGCCGACCGGATCGTCGAGTCGCTCTCGTCGCCGGCCTACCGCGCTCCGGTGGGCGGCAACGGCGGGTTCCTGCTGATGCACTCCGTGGGCAGCATCCCGCACGGCAGCAATATCGACGTGCCGCTGAACTACGCAGATTACTATTTCCTTGAGGCACTGATCCGCAAGGGCCGCTTGGAGGCGGGCGAACCTTTGTTTTAAACCGGATGCCCATGTATAAACTGTTGTTTCTCGCCGCTGCGTCGGTGTGGTCGTGGGCCGCACCGGCGCAGTCGGTGCGGGAGGTCGCCGATGCGCGGATTCTTTCGTTCGAGGAGTCTGCGGCGCCTTTCACTGCGTCGGAAGGCTCGTCGCTGTCCGTCTCGGGCGACCATTATAAGCACGGCGCCCACGCGCTCCGCTGGCAATGGTCGCGGGCGGGCGCCCGGGTGCGCATCGAATCCCCGGTGGGTTACCTGTCGGAAAATCCCAATCCCAGGGAGACCTCCGTTTCGACCTTCGTGTTCTGGGTCTACGCCCCGAAGGCGCTCGACGGGAAACTGCGTTTCGAGTTCCGCAAGGAGGGGCGCACCTGCGCGTGGTTCGACTACGGACTGGAGTTCACCGGCTGGCGCGGGGCATGGGTGGCTTTCGACCGCGACATGCAGGGCCGGCCCGAGGAGGGGATGGACGAACTGGTCGTCACGGCGGAGGGCGTCGAACGGGGCGAGTTGTATTTCGACCACCTGATTCTCTCCTCGTTTCAGGACGTGCGGCACCATACGGCCGATTTCCAGGCGCCGTTCATCAACGCCGCGACCACGAGCCACTGGCTCACGCTGCTGCAATCGTGGCGCAATCCGATGCCCGCACTCCCCGCCGCGGTCGGTGAGGGGGAGCGGCGCGATATGGCGACCGTCGAACGGCGTCTGCGCGAACTGCTGCTCGAAGGCCGGAAGCCGATGGCGATGAAGACCCTGCGCAAACGCTTCGACGCATACGGCATTGCGGAAAATTCCGACGGGACGCTTCGGGGCAAGCCGATCTGGTTCGTGCGCTATGCCGAGACCTATATTAATCTGGGCCATCCCGATGTCGGCAAACTGTTCAACGACAACGGCCAGACGCTGCGCAAATACAACGACTTCCTGTTCCAGGTCGCCGTGGCCCACGATGCCGCTGCGGACGCCGCCGAGCGGGCGGAGCTGGAGCGGATGTATGTGCTGCTGACGCGGCATCTTCTGGATCAGGGCTTCGCCGCGGGAAGTGCGCAGGGAACCCTGCACCACTTGGGGTACAGCATGCGCAATTTTTACACGGCTCCCGTCATCATGCGCGACGTGCTGCGTCGCGCCGGGCTGGAACACGACGTGCAGCAGGCTATGGAGTGGTTTTCGGGCGTGGGCGAGGTGAAACTTCCGCCGGCGGAGCCGGGGATGGACATCGACGCGTTCAACACCTCGCTCGTCGGCCGTCTGGCGAGCATCGTGATGCTCCCGGACACCCCGGTGAAGGCGGCCTGGCTGGAGGCGTTCTCCCGTTGGGTCGACAACGGATATAAGGTCACCGAGGGGACCGGGCCCTGCTTCAAGAGCGACGGCACGGTCTTCCACCACCGGCGTCACTACCCGGCCTATGCCGTGGACGGGTTCAGCGGCGGGGCCGTGAATGCCGTGTGGCTGTTGTCGAAGACGCAGTTCGCGGTGAGCGCCGAAAGCCATGCCGTTCTGAAACGCGCGCTGCTCGAAATGCGCTTCTACTGCAACCTGCGGTCGTTTCCGCTGGCCCTTTCGGGCCGTCATCCCGACGGCCGCGGAGAACTGGTCCCGTGGCATTATGCCCGGCTGGCCGTCGCGGGTACGCCCGACGGCCGCGGGGAGATCGACCCGGAGCTGGCCGCCGCCTACCTGCGCGTGGCCAAAGGAAAAGACGCTTATACGCGGCTGTTCGCCGAAAAGGGCTTCGCTCCCGAACCTTCGCCTGCGGGGAACCGCGTCTACGGCTACAATGCCTCGGTGTCGCACCGGCGCGCCGACTGGCTGGTGACCGTCGCGGGCCACAGCCGCTATCTCTGGTCGGCGGAGATTTACCAGGGAGCCAACCACTACGGCCGCTACCTGACGCACGGCAGCATGCAGCTGCTTGCAGACGGCGATCCCGTGAGCGCCTTCGGCAGCGGGTTCCGGCAGGAGGGCTGGGACTGGCGGCACATTCCCGGGACGACGGCGCTCAAAATCCCGATGGAGCGGATGAAGGCCGATATCCGGAACGTCGACACCGCGTCGGGCTACGAGGAGATGCTCCTCTCCGACGAGGCCTTCGCCGGAGGCGTCAGCCACAGGGGCCGCGACGGGGTGTTCGCGATGGAACTCCACGAGCACGACAAATACAACGGTTCGCTGCGGGCGCGCAAGTCGTGGTTTTTCTTCGACAACCGCATCGTCTGTATGGGTTCCGACATCGAAAACAAGGCCGAGGGCGGTGTGCATACGACGCTGTTCCAGAATTTTCTGGCGGACGCGGCCGATCCGCTCGTCGTGAACGGCGAGGCGGTGACGCAGTTCCCCTACCGGGCCGAACTTGCGGGCGGCGCCGTCCTGCGCGACAACCTGCGCAACGCTTACTTCGTGCCGAAAGGTAGGGTAGTCGTTTCGAAATCACTTCAGCGTTCGCTCGACGAGGAGACCGACGCCCCGACGCAGAACAATTTCGCAACGGCGTGGATAGATCACGGCAGCGGGTCCGTCAGCGGCGGCGGGTACGAATACATGCTGGCCGTGCACGCTTCGGACGAAGAGGCGGCCCGCTACGCGCGGGAACTTCCCTACGAGGTGCTGCGCCGCGACGCCTCGGCGCATATCCTGCGCGACAGGCCGTCGGGCATTACGGGCTATGCCCTTTTTGCGGCCGGTAAGGTGGGCGAGGGGTTGCTGGAAAGCGTTTCGCTGCCTTCGCTGGTGATGATCGGCGGGGATGGCGAAGGGCTGACGGTGAGCGCTGCGGACCCCGACCTGCGTTTCTACGAGGGGCCGAGCGACGAGGTGTTCGATGCCGACGGCAGGCGCGCCGAGCGGAGCGTCTACTCCCGCAAGTGGATCGACAATCCCTCGGGAGAGTCGCAGCTGGAGGTCGTGATCCGCGGCCGCTGGCAGTCCGCAGACGATAGGCCAGAGTGCCGGATCGAACCCGCGGGCGAAAACACCGCTTTGATCTTCACGTGCCGCGAAGGTGCGACGCGCGAAGTGAACCTGATTGAAATGAAATAAGACACGATGTTGAAAATTAGAATTGCAATTCCGTTTGCGGGCCTCGCCCTGACGGCCTGCGGGCAGTCGGAGGCCGGGCGCCCCAACGTGATCTACGTATTTCCGGACCAGTATCGCAACTCCTCGCTGGGGTTCTGGAGCGATCCGGAGTTCGCCGCCGAGGTGGGGTGGAAGGGCGATCCGGTCGCAACGCCCAACCTCGACCGCTTCGCCCGCGAAGCCACGGTGCTGACCGAGGCGGTGAGCAATTTCCCCGTGAGCAGCCCCCACCGGGGCATGTTGCTTTCGGGCATGTATCCCGAGCGGAACGGCGTGGTGCTGAACTGCATGTCGGAGCGTCCCGAAAGTTCGCTGCGCGAGGACGCCGAGTGTATCGGCGACGTCTTCTCGGCGGCGGGCTACGACTGCGCCTATATCGGCAAGCTGCACGCCGACTTCCCGACGAAGAACAACCCCCAGCGTCCGGGAACCTACGTCAGCGACGCCGTTCCCGAGTGGGACGCCTACACGCCGCCCGAACGCCGCCACGGGTTCAACTACTGGTACTCCTACGGCACCTACGACGTGCACAAGCATCCCCATTACTGGGATACCGACGGCAACCGTCACGATGTCGACGAGTGGTCGCCGCGGCACGAAGTTTCGAAAGCCATCGAATATATCGAAAACAAGGGCGGCGTGCGCGATCCCGAAAAACCGTTCCTGATGATGATCGGCATGAATCCGCCGCATTCGCCCTACGCTTCGACCGACGACTGCGACCTGGAGGGATATGAACGTTACAAGGACAAGTCGCTGACCGAACTGCTCGTGCGCGACAACGCCGACACGACGATGGCCAAGGCCGCCGCCGTGCGTTACTATTTCGCCAACGTGAGCGGTATCGACCGTGAGTTCGGCCGCCTGCTCGCTGCGCTGGACAGGGCGGGGCTTACGGAGAACACGATCGTGGTCTTCGCTTCGGACCACGGCGAGACGATGACCAGCCATTCGACCGACGACCCCAAGAACTCGATCTGGCGCGAGTCGCTGAACATTCCCTTTCTGGTGCGCTATCCGGGGCGGGTGCCGCACCGTGTGGACGATCTGCTGCTCTCGACGCCCGACATCATGCCGACGCTGCTGGGGCTGGCGGGCCTCGGGGAGCGGGTTCCCGCGAGTGTCGAGGGGCGCGACTACTCGGCCGTGCTGCGGCAGGACGCCGTGCAGCCCGAACGCCCGCGCGCTGCCCTTTACATGCGCAACCTCGACGGCGGGCGCGATGCCGACGGACTGGTCCGCGGCTTCTTCGCCCAGGCGCGCGGCGTGAAGACCGCAACGCATACGATGGAGCTGCGCATCGGCCGCGACGGGACGCTCGAACGCGTGCTGATGTTCGACGATGCGGCCGATCCCTACCAGCTGCACAACCTCGCGCCGGAGGAGCATCCCGCGCTGTTCGCCGCGCTGTGCCGCGAACTGGCTGTGTTGCTGCGCGACAACGACGACGTGTGGTTCCGCGAGGGCGTCTTGTCCGACGTGGTTCCCTATGATACGAATAACTAACAATCAATCGGATATGAATAAATTGTTTTTGTGGATTGCAGCGGCCTCGGCTTTTGTGCTGCAATCGTGTGAGAACACCGACGGCATCCGCGACGAGATCGGGAGCCTGCGCGATCGGGTGATTGCGCTGGAGGCGAAGATCGGCAGCGTGAACACCTCCATCGTGGCGCTCCACAAGTTGATGGACGAGTCGACGATCATCGTCGGGATCGAACCCAACGCAAAGGGGTACGAGATCGAGTTGAGCGACGGAACCCGGCTGCCCGTCATCCTCGGTGAGAAGATCGAGGCGCTGGTTCCCGTCATGGGCATCGACGCCGAGGGCTACTGGACCGTGAGCCTCGACGGCGGAGCCACTTCCGAGCGGCTGAAGGTCGGCGGAGAGTACGTTTCGGCATGGCCCGTTTCGGGCGGCGACCATAAGCCCGGCGCCGAGGGCGTCACCCCGCAGCTGAAGGTTTCGGCCGACGGGGAGTGGCTCGTGAGCCTCGACGGCGGGGCGACCTACGCGCCGCTTTTGCAAAACGGACAGCCGGTCAATGCCTTGGGGGATAAAGTCGTCGTCAGTTACAGTTCGGCTTTCAAGTCGGTGACTTACGACGCGACGACCGGACTTTTGGCGGTCGAACTGCTCGACGGCGAAAAACTCACGCTTCCCGTCTTCGACGATTTCGGACTGACGGTGACGGCTTCCGACAACGAGACTTTCCGCCTCGGGGAGACCCGGGCTTTCGAGGTCGTGCAGAACAACGTCGCCGAGGCGGTGATCGACGCGCCTGCGGGCTGGACGGCCGTGCTTGGCGAGACGACGCTGACGGTCAAGGCTCCCGCGACGTTCGACGCCGCTTCGCAGCAGGCGGCGGTCTCGGTGACGGTCTATTCGGACAGGAAATACCGGAAACTCGTCACGCTGAACGTGACGCTGCTCGACGAGCAGGTGGATGCCAACGCCGCTCTGGCATGGCGGAATTTTAAGGCCGGAACTGCGGATAACGTCCTGCTCGATTATTCGTATGCCGGTTACAAGCACGGCGAGGAGGCTCCGGCCGATGTCTGGGGACTGGGTTACAAGGTTTACAACGTCGTCGACTACGGCGCCGATCCCACGGGCGTCAGGTCCTCGCGCGGGGCGTTGACTGCGCTGCTCAAGGAGCTGAAACTTTCCGGACGGAGCGATGCGGGGGCGAACCTCGCGAATGCCAATGCCCGGGCGGTGATCTACTTCCCCGAGGGGCGTTTCGTCCTCCACAACGACGACGACAACGTGGTGGACCCAACCTCCGCCAACCAGAAATACACCGACTCGAAGGGGAACAACCGCAGCGAGGAGATTTTCATTCGCGGTGGGTATTTCGTGCTCAAGGGCGCGGGCCGCGGCAAGACGACGCTCGTCATGGACACGCCCAACCTGCCGAACAACTCGGAGCAGATGTGGTCGTCGCCCATGATGATCAATATCAAGCACAATTCGGGACTTTCGGACCTCACGACGGTGACGGGCGACGCCGCACGCGGCACGTTCTCGGTGGAGGTGGCTTCGGCGGCCGGCATCGGGAAGGGCGACTGGGTGTGCCTTTCGCTTTCGAACAACGACCCGACGCTGGTGGCGCAGGAGCTGGCGCCGCACCGGGTCGAGGGAAACATGACCGATATTCAGACCATTACGGTCGAGGACTATCACCAGGTGGCTTCCGTAAGCGGCAACCGCGTGACCTTCGCCGAACCGATCATGTACGCCGTGGAGGCCAAATGGGGCTGGAAAATCCGCAAATACCCCCATTATGAACATGTCGGTGTCGAGGACCTCACGTTCGAGGGTCGCTCGAAGGAGAACTTCGGCCACCACGCTTCGTGGGAGGACGACGGGGCTTACAAGCCGCTCAACATGATGCGTCTGACCGATTCGTGGATTCGCCGCGTCGATTTCAGGGGCGTCAGCGAGGCGTTGTCGATCGTGTCGAGCGCCAACTGCTCGGCCTACGACATCGAGATCAGCGGCAACCGCGGCCACTCGGGCGTGCGCTCGCAGTCCTCGTCGCGCATCTTCATCGGCAAGGTCTGCGACCGCAGCCGCGGGCAGGCTGTCTCGCCGCCCTATACGAGCACGGGGTATTTCGAAAACGCCGGACAGTACCACGCCTCGGGTGTGTCGAACACCTCGCTGGGGGCCGTGCTGTGGAACAACACGTGGGGTGACGACGCCTTCTTCGAGTCGCACTCCAGGCAGCCGCGCGCCACGCTCGTCGACCGCTGCACGGGCGGATTCGTGCAATGGCGTTTCGGCGGCGACGAAACCAACGTGCCCAACCACCTGGGCGACCTGACGATCTGGAATCTGAACGCCACGCGTGCGGCGCACGATTTCGGGGCCGAACCGTTCAAGTGGTGGCTCTCCTCGGACAAGTGGTGGAAGACCATGCCGCCGATCATCGTCGGATTCCACGGCGCGGCGGTCACCTTCGACGAGAGCGCCGAACAGGTGAAATACCTCGAAAGCAACGGCGCGGCCGTCGAGCCGCTGTCGCTCTACGAAGCGCAGCTGCGCCAGCGGTTAGGGTATGTCCCCGCATGGCTCAATTCATTGAAATAGAATAAAAAACCAAACATATTATGAAAAAGTATCTGATCCTGATCTTCGTCGCGCTGGCTGCGGTTTTCCAGTCGTGCGACAACAACGACGACCTGTGGGATGCGATCGACGACCTGAAGAGCCGCGTGCAGGCGCTCGAAACGCAGGTCGACGCGCTGAACGGCAACATCGAGGCGTTGCAGAAACTCTACGGCGGCGCCACGATCTCCAAGGTCGAGACCTCCGATGGCAAATATCTCATCACGCTGACCAACGGCGAGACCATCGAACTGGTGCAGGGCAGCGAGGCCGTGGCCGTGATTCCGATCGTCTCGATCAACGACAAGGGCGAGTGGCAGGTGTCGACCGACAACGGAGCCACGTTCACCTCGCTCGGCGTGAAGGCCGTGGCCGAGGACGGCACGACGCCCCGGTTCCGCATCGACGAGGCCACCGGCTACTGGCAGGTGAGCTACGACGGCGGCACCTCCTTCGAAAATGTGAAGGACACCAAGGGCCAGCCCGTCAAGGCCATCGGCTCGGGTACGGTGACCGACAAGTTCTTCGAGGAGGTGAAGGTCGACGGCGGCGACCTCTATATCAGGCTGCTCGGCGGCGAGGAACTGCGCATTCCGATCGTGAGCGATTTCTTCTGCCGGATCGTCACGCCGACCGAGGGCGTGCAGACGTTCGACGCCGGGGCCACCAAACGTTTCGTGGTGGAGATCCGAGGTGTCGAGCAGGTGAAACTGTCGGCTCCCGAGGGCTGGTCGGTACGCCTGACCGATGCCGTGGATGAGAGGGCCGAACTGATCGTGACGGCCCCCGCAGCCGTGACCCGCGCCACGGCCGACACGTCGAAGGACGTGGCGATCGAGGCCTTTGCGGCCGGCGGGCTTTCGACGGTGGCCAAAATCCAGGTCGAGAGCACCGGAACGGCTCCCGCCGCTCCGACGGTTGCGGTGACCAACTCCGCGACGGTCGAGCCCACGCAGTCGGCGCTGACCTTCGACGTTGCGCCCTCGGCCAATGCCGACGGCTGGAAATACCTCTGCTTCAAATCGATGGAAACGGCTCCCGACGCCGCCAGGGTCCTTGCCGAAGGCACGGCCGGTACGGGTACGGGCGTGACGGTCGGGAATCTCGAAGCCAATACGGCCTATACGATCTACGTGGTCGCCTATGCCGGCGATCTGACGAGCGAGGTGGCAAGCGTCGGGAACACGACGGCGGAGGCTCCCGTTACCGCCGAGGCGGACTACTACCAGGATTATCAGGACGGGAAAGACATCGCGCTGGGCGACCTGACGATCAATAAGACGGTCTATCCGGAAGCGCAGTTGCTCAAGCCCTCCGAACTGACCGCTGCGATCATTACGGCCGGAGGTTTGATTTTCGTCGACAACTCCGATGCTGCCGATCTGTCGTTCACGATTTCGGGCGCGTCGATCAATATGGGCGACATCGTGCTGATCGGCCGTTATCCCGAACGTGCGCAGGCGACGATCTCCGGGCCGGAACTGCGTTGCAAGTACAATGCGGCTTTCAAGAACCTGCATATCGCGGCTTCGGGCAATTACAACCTCTTTACGACGACCAATGCCACCTATGATCCGACGCTGCATGTCGAGGATTGTACCGTGGATGCCGCCTACAATGTGGTTTACGATTCGCACAATACGCAGAATTTCAAGAGTGTCTATTTCGGGAATTCGATTGTGAAGATGACCGTCGCCAACAAGCCGTTCTATTCGACCAAGGCGAAGGACGCGCATACGCAGCAGTTGATTCGTCTGGATAACAACGTATTTTATGCCGAAACGCCTTTGCAGAACTACCTGATCAACTGCGGGGACAGGTCGCAGGCATTCCAGACGACCCGGCTTCAGGTCGAGGTGACGAACAATACGATTTATAACATTTACCAGCCGAACATTATGATCCGGGCTTATGTCCTCGCAGGGCTGACCGTGACCAAGAATGTCGGGTATTATACCGGTGTTACCGCGAAAAATTATCTGACGGGTGTGTATGACACGGCCGGATTTACGGCTGACAAGGCGGAGGTAACCTATAATTACCTCTACACCGCGCCGGTCAGCGATACGAATTTCTGGTCGGCGAAGCATACCGGAAGCTACACGCCTGCAAATAACCAGATGGGCGACGGCGTGGAAGCTCCGTTCTCTTCGATGGATGCGGCGAAGGGGTATTTCCCGGTCGACGCTTCGGTGGTGAAGACGGGTGCGGGAGCGACCTACGACACGAAGGCGTGGTTCAAGACGGAGTAATTCCGGCTTGCCGTAACGAAAAACTCCGGCCTGCATTTTCGCAGGCCGGAGTTTTTTCGTTGAGCCGAAGAGGCGGATCAGCCGATCCAGCTTGTCAGAATCTTCATGCCGCCGTCGGGCGTGAAGGCGAGCGAACGGGCCGAAGCCGGAATCAGGACCGTTTCGCCCTGGTGCACCGGAACCGCTGCGCCGCTGTCGTCGGTGAGCGTGCCGCAGCCCTCGATGCAGATCGCCACGACGAACGAGTCGAGCGACGCGAGGTCGAGCGTCTCGGGGCGGGTCAGATCGTAGAGCGACGTGGTGAAATAAGGGCACGACACCAGCTCCACGCGCGTGTCCTGCGCCGGCTCGTAATGCGTCCGGTAATCGGGCAGCACGGTGTAGTCGATGGCGCCCTTCGCCAGTTCGGTGTGCAGTTCGCGGGTGTTGCCGTTGGCATCGCGGCGGTTGAAATCGTAGATGCGGTAGGTGATGTTCGAGGTCTGCTGGATTTCGGCGATGAACGACCCCGCGCCGATCGAGTGCACACGTCCCGCGGGCAGGAAAAACACGTCGCCCGGTGCGATCTTGTAGTCGGCCAGGATGTCCGTGATGGTGTTGTCCCCGACGCTGGCCTCGTACTCGGCCGGCGTTACCTGCTTCGAGAAGCCCGAACGCAGGTGCGCGTCCTTATCCGCCGACACCACGTACCACATTTCGGTCTTGCCCTTGGATTTGTGGCGTTCCCATGCCAGCTCATCGTTCGGGTGCACCTGGATCGAGAGATCCTGCCGGGCGTCGATGAACTTGATCAGCAGCGGGAACTCCTCGCCGAAACGCCCGTAGTTGGCTTTGCCCAACAGCGCCGCGCCGTGGCGGGCGATCAGTTCCGGGAGCGATGTCCCGGCTTCGGGGCCTTCGGCGACGACGGACTCGTTGTCCTTGACGCCCGAAAGCTCCCAGCTTTCGCCGATGTTGCGCTGGTCGGTGGCGATTCCCTTGTAAGGGGCGATCTTCTCGCCGCCCCAGATCAGGGATTTCAGAATTGGTTGAAATTTATACATGGTCGATCTATTTTATGCGTTTTCCGTGTCGAGCTGGCTCAAGGCGAAAGCGTATGCTCCGACCGAAATGGCTTGGCTCGCGCCGAGTTTCGAAATGGTCACGCCGATGCGTTTTTGCGGGTCGTAGGCCACGTAGCGGTCCGTGCCGTAGACTTTCAGGGGCCGCTGCGCGCCCTTGGCGAATTCGCGGAATTCAGTCTCGTCGTCCAGATCGTAAACCTTCATCTGCACGCGGTTCAACTCGTTGCCGTTGAGCTGGTGCATCTTCGAACGCAGCTCGTTCAGCAGGCTGGGCATGATCCATTTGCGGGCCGCCGTGATGCCGCCGCCGATGACGATCAGGCCGTCCACCAGCGTCACGGCCGTAGCCATGGCGTCGCCGGCGATCTCGCCCATTTCGGCAAAAGCCTTCTTCGCGGCCTCGACATCTCCCGGGCGTTTACCCTCGGCGATTTCGCAGATATCTTTCGGTTCGAAGGTGTGGTTCACGTCGCCCGAAGCTTCGCCGTAGGCGCGTTTCACGGCACGGATCGACGCCCCGTCCTCGACGATGATTTCGGGCATTTTCTTGTGACGCAGGCAGAACGTCTCGACGCATGAGTTGTCGCCGCGGTTCAGCCGGTTGTCGATCACAAGGCCCACGCCGAGTCCCGTGCCGAAGGTGTAGCCGACGAGGTTTTTGTATTTCTTCGGGCTTCCCAGCGCTTCGAGCCGGGCGTTGACCTCGGGCAGGGCGCCTCCCAGCGCCTCGCCGTAGGCGAACAGGTCGCCGTCGTTGTTGATGTATACCGGGATGCCGAATTTCGCTTCGAGGAACGGACCCAGCGCCACGCCTTCGCGGAACGACGGGAAGTTGGGCAGATAACCGCCGATGATGCCGTTCGGATAGTCGGCCGGGCCGGGGAATGCGAAACTGATGGCTACGGGTTTTTCGGACAGACGGTCGATGACGGCCTGGAACCCTTCGACCATCGTCGCGAGGCATTTGTCGAGGTTCTCGGCATGCGACGGGAGGGTGATCGGCTCCACAATGAATTTGTTGGCCTGCATGGCGCCGAAAACGAGGTTCGTGCCGCCGGCGTCGAGGGTGATGACCACCCGGTTGTCATGGCTGTACATATTGAGTAGTTTTGTTTGGATTGCCGGTGTTCCGGCAGGCAAAGATACATAAAAATTGAACGGGTGCAAAACCGAATTGCGCGAAAAAGGCCGGCGACTGCTGCCGCCGGCCTTTTTCAGGACCTTGCCTTGTGTCAGTTGTTTTCGGGACGCAGCTTGCGCACGACGGCGCCGGTCTGCCACATCTCGCTTTCGCGCATCTCGCGCAGCTCCTCGTTGAGCTTCTCGCGGTAGTCGGGTTTGCTGTTCAGGTCGATCGAACGCTGGGCCTCGTTGCCGGCGGCCACCTCCCTGTACAGCTCTTCGAAGACGGGTTTCGTGGCGTCGCGGAACTTCTTCCACCAGTCCAGCGCGCCGCGCTGGGCCGTGGTCGAACAGTTGGCGTACATCCAGTCCATGCCGTTCTCCGAGACCAGCGGCATGAGCGACTGGGTCAGCTCCTCGACCGTTTCGTTGAAGGCCTCCGAGGGGGTGTGGCCGTTGGCGCGCAGCGTGTCGTACTGGGCGGCGAAGATGCCCTGGATGGCGCCCATCAGCGTGCCGCGCTCGCCCGTGAGGTCGGAGTAGACCTCGCGCTTGAAGTCGGTTTCGAACAGGTAGCCCGAACCCACGCCGATGCCCAGCGCCACGACGCGTTCGAAGGCGCGGCCTGTGGCGTTCTGGAACACCGCATAGCTCGAATTGAGTCCGCGGCCCTGGAGGAACATGCGCCGCAGCGAGGTTCCCGAGCCTTTCGGGGCGATCAGGATCACGTCCACGTCGGCCGGGGGCACGATGCCCGTGCGCTCCTTGTAGGTGATGCCGAAGCCGTGGGAGAAATAGAGGGCCTTGCCCGGCGTGAGGTGCTTTTTGATTGAAGGCCATACGGCGATCTGCCCGGCGTCGGAGAGCAGGTACTGGATGATCGTGGCGCGCTCGGCGGCCTCCTCGATGCCGAAAAGCGTCTGGCCCGGCACCCAGCCGTCGGCTACGGCCTTGTCCCAGCTCGCGGAGCCTTCGCGCTGGCCCACGATGACCCTGAATCCGTTGTCGCGCAGGTTGAGCGACTGTCCGGGGCCTTGCACGCCGTAGCCGATGACGGCGATGGTCTCGTCCTTGAGTGTTTCGAGCGCTTTTTCCAGAGGAAATTCCTCGCGGGTTACGACGTTCTCTTCGACGCCGCCGAAATTGATCTTTGCCATGATTTTCGTGATTTTGAGTTTGTTATATGTTCTGAAAGTTATTTTTCGCTTTTGCTCCCTTCTTCATCGGATTCGGCCCTTAAACGGTCGATTTCTTCAAGGTACTCGTTCAGCAGCTCGCGCCGCGACTTGATGATGGCCACCGTGCCGCTGCGCACGAACTGCTGTACGCCGTAGGGTTGCAGCAGGCGGAACAACGCCTGCGTGTCGGCCTTGTGGCCGGTCTTCTCGACGACGATGTAGTCCTCGTCGATCTCCAGAATGCGGACGTTGTGTTCCCTGACGAGTTGTTCGACGCCCCGGCTGCGGGTCACCTTGTAGAGGGCGATCTCCTGCTGCACGACCTCGTCGGGGGTGTAGACGAAGGTCTTCAGCACGTCGATCTTCTTCTCGACCTGCCGCACGAGTTTGTCGACCTGATCGGGTGTGGTGCGGACCACGATGGTGAATTTGTGGATGCCCTGCAACGCCGATTCCGAGGTCGTGAGGCTCTCGATGTTCACGTCGCGGCAGGTGAAGACGGTGGTGATCTGGCTCAGCAGGCCCACCTTGTTCTCCGAAAACACGGTGATGATGTATTCCTGTTCCATACGCTGTTTCGTTTTATTCGAACCGGATTTCCGATACCGGGGCGCCCGCCGGGACCATCGGGAAAATGTTCTCTTCGCCCTCGACGCGCACCTCCAGCAGGAAGGCGCCTTCGGAGGCCTTCATGGCGGCGATGGCCTCGTCGAGTTCCTCGCGCCGTTCGACGCAGCGGTACGAAAGGCCGTTGCCGCGGGCGATCAGCCCGAAATCGGGGTTGACCATCTCCGTAAAGGAGTAGCGGCGGTCGTAGAACAGCTCCTGCCATTGGCGCACCATGCCGAGGAACGAGTTGTTCAGCAGGACGATTTTCACGGGGATCTTCGACTGGAAGATCGTGCCCAGCTCCTGAATGGTCATTTGCAGGCCGCCGTCGCCGGCGAAAAGGACGACTTCGCGGTCGGGGGCGCCCAGCTTGGCCCCGATGGCCGCCGGAAGTCCGAATCCCATCGTGCCGAGACCGCCCGAGGTAACCACGCTGCGCGTGCGGCGGAATCCGAAATAGCGCGCGGCGTTCATCTGCTGCTGGCCCACGTCGGTCACCAGCACCGCGTCGTTGCGGTAGGCCCGGGCCACGGCGGCGACCGCCTCGCCCATGCGGATACGCCCCTCGGCGGGATGCACGGCCTTGCGGATGACGGCTTCGTATTCGATCTGGTCGCAGGCGCGGAATCCGGCGATCCATTGGCTGTGGTCGCGTTTGCGGATACGCTCGGTGATGAGCGGCAGGGAGCGTTTCACATCGCCCACGACCGCCACGTCGGCCGGGATGATCTTGCCGATCTCCGCGGGGTCGATCTCCAGGTGGATCACCTTGGCGTTGGCGCCGAAATGCGCGGGATTCCCCGTCACGCGGTCGTCGAAACGCATGCCCACGGCCACGAGCAGGTCGCACTCCTGATTCTTGATGTTGGGTCCGTAGTTGCCGTGCATGCCCAGCATGCCCACGTTTTGCGGATGGTCGGTCGGCAGGGCCGAGAGACCCAGCAGGGTCGAGGCGGCGGGCATGCCGCTCTTGTCGAGCAGTGCCCGCAGCTCGGCTTCGGCGTTGCCCAGGATGACGCCCTGACCCACCATGACCAGCGGACGGCGGGCCTGGTCGATCAGCCGTGCGGCTTCGGCGATGCGTTCCGCGTCGGGGACGGGCGCGGGGAGGTAACTGCGGATCGAGGTGATTTTTTCGTAGCGGAACGGAGCTGTTCCGCATTGTGCGTCCTTGGTGATGTCGACCACGACGGGACCCGGACGGCCCGAGCGGGCGATGTAGAAGGCCTTGGCGATGGCCGCGGGAATGTCCTCGGTGCGCTTGACCTGGCAGTTCCATTTGGTGACGGCCTGCGTGATGCCGATGAAATTGGTCTCCTGAAAGGCGTCGGTGCCCAGCAGCGCGGAGCCGACCTGTCCGGTGACGAGCACCAGCGGCGTGGAGTCCATCAGCGCGTCGGCCAGCCCCGTCACGGTGTTCGTGGCGCCGGGACCCGAGGTCACCAGACAGACCCCGACGCGGCCGCTGACGCGGGCATAGCCCTGTGCGGCGTGCACGGCGCCCTGCTCGTGACGTACGAGGATGTGGCGCAGGCGGTCGCGGTAGTCGTAAAGCGCGTCGTAGACGGGGATGATCGCGCCTCCGGGATAGCCGAAAACGGTTTCGACGCCCTCTTGGAGAAATGATTCGATCAGGGCCTTCGATCCCGTCATCGAGGGGTCGGAGGCCGCGCGTCGCTCTTCGGGACGGAGTGTTTGAGAGGTATTCATTGCGGGTCCGTTTTTTATTCTTCGTTATCGTCGACGATACGTACGGCGCCCTTGTCGGCCGAGCTGACCAGCCGGGCATAGGCGCGCAGCGACGCCGGAACGCGGCGGTCGCGGCCGGCGGGGCGGAAGCGTTCCTGTGCGGCCATGCGGGCGGCGATCTCCGCGTCGTCGACCGCGAGGCGGATCGAGCGGCCGGGGATGTCGATCTCGATCTCATCGCCCGTGCGGACGACGGCGATCTCTCCGCCCGAGGCGGCTTCCGGCGAGACGTGGCCGATCGAAAGCCCCGAGGTTCCGCCCGAGAAACGCCCGTCGGTGATCAGCGCGCAGGCCTTGTCGAGGTGTTTCGACTTGAGGTACGACGTGGGGTAGAGCATCTCCTGCATGCCTGGGCCGCCCTTGGGGCCTTCGTAGCGGATGACGACCACTTCGCCCGGCTGCACCTCGTCGGCGAGAATGCCGTTCATGGCCTGCTCCTGCGATTCGTAAACGCGCGCCGGGCCGCGGAAGACGAACAGTTTTTCGTCCACGCCGGCGGTTTTGACGACGCAGCCCTGCCGGGCTATGTTGCCCGTCAGCACGGCCAGTCCGCCGTCGCGGAAATAGGCGTGCTCCACGTCGCGGATGCAGCCCGCCGTGCGATCGGTGTCGGGTTCTTCGTAGTAGGAGTGCTGTGCGCCCAGCTCGCGGCTGTAATGGCCTGCCGGGGCGCTGAGCGCGCGGCGTCGCGCGGCGTCGGCGGCTGCCGGGTTGAGAATGTCGCAGGCCGGGATCGCTTCGCCCAGCGTGCGCCCGTCGACGCGCAGGACCGAGGTGTCGAGCAGTCCGGCACGGTCAAGCTCGCCCAGAATGGCGAAGATGCCTCCGGCGCGGTTGACGTCCTGGATGTGGTAGTGCGAGTTGGGGGCGACCTTGCAGAGCACCGGGACCCGGCGCGAAAGGCGGTCGATGTCCTGCATCGTGAAATCGACGCCGGCCTCGTGGGCCACGGCCAGCAGGTGCAGGACCGTGTTGGTCGAGCCGCCCATGGCGATGTCTAACGACATGGCGTTTTCGAAGGCGGCCTTCGTGGTGATCGAACGCGGAAGCACCCGCTCGTCGCCCTCGAAGTAGTAACGTTCGGCATTGCGGACGATGAGCGCCGCAGCGTCCTCGAACAGCCGGCGGCGATTGACGTGGGTGGCGACGATCGTGCCGTTGCCCGGCAGCGAGAGACCCAGCGCCTCGGTCAGACAGTTCATCGAGTTGGCCGTGAACATGCCCGAGCACGATCCGCAGCCGGGGCAGGCGCAGCGCTCGATCTCGGCGATCTGCGCGTCGCTGCACGTCTCGTCGGCCCCCATCACCATGGCGTCGATCAGGTCGACGCTGCGGCCCTGAAATTTTCCGGCCTCCATCGGCCCGCCCGAGACGAAGACCGTCGGGATGTTGAGCCGCATGGCGGCCATCAGCATGCCGGGGGTGATCTTGTCGCAGTTCGAAATGCAGACCAGCGCGTCGATCTTGTGGGCGGAGGCCATGTACTCGACGCTGTCGGCGATGATCTCGCGCGAAGGCAGCGAGTAGAGCATGCCGTCGTGGCCCATGGCGATGCCGTCGTCGACGGCGATGGTGTTGAACTCCGCGGCGAAGCACCCGAGGGCTTCGATGCGCTGTTTGACATATTGTCCGATTTCGTGCAGGTGTACGTGCCCCGGCACGAGTTGGGTGAACGAATTGGCGATGCCGATGACCGGCCGGCCGAACTGTTCCTCGCGCATGCCGTTGGCGCGCCAGAGGCTTCTGGCTCCCGCCATCCGGCGGCCCGTCGTGGTGACGGCGCTTTTGAGTGTGTGTTTCATCTTTCCGTTTTCGTTTCAGTCTCCTGCCGGGTCCGGTCCTGTAACAAAAAAACCTTTCCCCGGTGGGAGAAAGGCTTTATTTTCAATCAACTATGCACGCCACCTTTCTCCCGTTATCTCCGAAGGACGACGAGCAGCAGGGTAATGACGTGAATATTCGAATGATTCAGGGCGTTCATAGCCGGTTTTCCGTGTTTGTTCGTTTTCTGCGACAGTGCATCCGCGTGCAGGCCGGGTCTCCCCGTTATGCCGGATGCTTTCTGTCTGACTATGGCAAAGATATGAATATTGAATCAGTTGAACAAATAATTTCCTAAAAAAATTTAATATTGTAACAGTCCGGAAGCATATTCTTTCCTGAAGTTCGCAACTGTGCGTGACGGCTCGTGTTTGCTTGCAATTTGAAACCGGCATTTTGGCCTCCGGATGCGGTTCCCGGGCGTTTTCTTCCCGCGGTCCGGCGGGTGTGGGCCGAAAGGCTTTCATTTTTATTTCCGAAATCTCTGTTGCGGCCTTTTTGCGCTGCTCCTATATAAATAAAAGGCCGTCTGCGCAACGGCGGGCCGCTTACAAATTGTTACATGGATTTGGATTATTAAAATATTTGTTTTATATTTGCCGACGATGGTTACCAAACGGCATAACACGACGACAGGGCGAGGTTGCGGATTTATCGGCAATCCCGTAGGCTGTGTTTATACCGCTCTCTTCACGACCGCCACAACTGCCACGACGACTGCCACGACCCCCGTGGGGGTTCAGTAGTCAATATTCCGTCCGCATACCTGTGTGTGCACATCCCGGCCAAGGCTGCCGGAGCGGAAACAGAAAATCAGGCAAGGGTAGTTCAATTCATCAAAAAAAATTGGTATGAAACATATTAAGGTTTTCGCGCCGGGAACGGTCGCGAATCTGGGGTGCGGTTTCGATGTGATGGGCCTTACGCTCGACGGCGTGGGCGACGTGCTGGAAGTGGGCGTTGCGGAAAATGCCGAAGGATTCGAAATCCGTAACCGCAGCGGGGTGGAACTCCCCGGAAATGTCGAAGAAAACGTCATCACGCCCGCCGTACGGGCCTTGCTCGAAGCTTACGGCCGTCCGGTGCGGATCGAGGTGGAGATCCTCGAAAAGATCGCTCCCGGCAGCGGCATCGGGTCGAGCGCCGCCTCGTCGGCCGCCGCCGTCTACGGGGTCAACGAACTGCTGGGCCGCCCGTTCTCGGGCAAGCAGCTGGTGGAGTTCGCCATGATGGGCGAGGCGTTGCTGGGCGGCACGCCCCATGCCGACAATGTAGGCCCCGCGCTGTTGGGCGGCGTGGTGCTGGTCCGCGGCTACCGGCCGTTCGACATCGTGCGGCTGCCCGTGCCCGACAACTTTTTCTACGCCGTGGCGCATCCCGGCATCGTGGTCAGCACCCGGGAGGCGCGCGAGGCGCTTCCGAAGCGGATTCCCCTGTCGGATGCCGTTGCGCAGTGGGGCAACGTCGGCGGACTGGTCGCCGGGTTCGCGCTGCGCGACGTGGCGCTGATCGGCCGTTCGATGCACGACGTCGTGGCGGAGCCGTACCGCAAGGGATTCATCCCCGGGTACGACGCGCTGAAGGAGCAGGTGCTGGCCGGAGGCGCGCTGGCCATGAACATCGCCGGATCGGGACCCTCGGTTTTCGCGCTGGCCTCCAATTACGAGGCTGCCGTGCGGATCTCCGGGGAGATGAAGCGGCATTTCGAAGGGCTGGGAATCGGTTGTAATAGCTATGCGGGCCGCGTGTCGAATGCCGGGGCGCGGGTTGTCGAATAACAAAAGCGAAGGACGATGAATTATTACAGTACGAGAGATTGGGAACGGGCGCACGGCTGTTCGCTGCGCGAGGCCGCGATGATGGGGCTGGCCCCCGACGGGGGGCTGTTCGTCCCCGAACGGATTCCGCAGGCCGACATGGCCCTTGCGGAGCGTCTGGCCGGCGAATCCTACGCCGCGTTGGCGGGTTATCTGGCGGGGTTGTTCTTCGGCGGCGATTTCGATTCGCAGGCCGTGCAGCGTGAACTGGACGGCCTTTACGACTTCCCCGTGCCCCTGCGCGTGGTCGGCCGGGGACGCTATACGCTGGAACTGTTCCACGGTCCGACCTGCGCCTTCAAGGATTTCGGCGCCGGGTTCATGGGCCGGATGACAGGCCTGCTGGGCGCCGCCGATGAAAAACTGGTGATTCTCACGGCCACCTCGGGCGATACGGGCAGCGCCGTGGCGCACGGGTTTCACAATGTGCCGGGCGTCGAGGTCGTGGTGCTCTATCCCGAAGGGAAGATCAGCCGCCTGCAGGAGTGCCAGATGACCGCCCTGGGCGGCAACATCCATCCGCTGCGCGTCGCCGGAACGTTCGACGATTGCCAGCGGCTCGTGAAGGAGCTGTTCGCCGACGCCCCGTTCCGCAAGCGGCGGCGGGTGACGTCGGCCAATTCGATCAACCTGCTGCGCTGGATTCCGCAGGCGTTTTACTATTTCTACGGTTATTGCCAGTGGCGGCAGGCCACGGGCGGCGACCGTCCCGTCGTCGTCGTGCCGAGCGGCAATTACGGAAACCTCGCCGCCGGAATGCTGGCCCGGCGCATGGGACTGCCCCTCGGGGGCTTCGTCGCCGCCTCGAACGTCAACGATGTCGTGCCCGAGTTCATCCGCACGGGCGTCTACCGCCCGAGGCCGTCGGTGCGGACTCCGGCCAATGCGATGGATGTCGGCGCACCGAGCAATTTCGAACGGATGCTGTGGCTCTGCGACGGCGATCCGGAGATGCTGCGCGCCGAACTGGAGGGATTCCGCTGCGACGATGCCTCGATCCGCCGCACGATCGACGAGCTGTATGAGCGCCACGGCTATTTCTCCGATCCGCACAGCGCCGTCGGCTATGCGGCCTCGGCGGCCGTGGACAAGCCGGGTTTTTACCTCTCCACGGCGCATCCCGCCAAGTTCGGAGAGGTCATCGAATCGGTGACCGGATCGCGGGTGCCGCTTCCGGAGCGGCTCGAACGGCTGACGCGGCGGCCGCAATTCTCCGAACCGCTGGCGGTCGATCTTGCCGCCCTCGAAGAGTTCGTGGCGAACGTCTGAATGTGAAAATCCTCCGCCCGATCGGGCGGAGGATTCTTTCTTTTGTTGTGTTTTCGGTTGTGTTTTTAGTTGCTTTTGTTTATATTTGTTGCGGAAAAAGCAAATAAATCCGATACTAACGTAAAAAAACCTCCGATGAACCTCAAACGTCTGCTTCCTTTGCTGATCGTTCCGCTGCTGCTGACGGCCTGCCCGTCGGGCGCCAACCGGACGAAAAACGGTCCCGATCTGCGTAACCTGCCGCGCGAAATCCGCTCGGGCGAACAAGGTCCGTTCCACGTGCAGGGCATTGCCGTCGATCTCGAACGCGGCTACATCTATTTCTCCTTCACGACCAAACTGCTGAAGATGGACTTCGAAGGCAATCTGATAGGCAGCGTGGACGGCATGACGGGCCATCTGGGCTGCCTGACGATGAATCCTGCCGACGGCCGCGTTTACGGCTCGCTGGAATACAAGGACGATGCGATCGGCAAGGGCATCCGCCGGACGCTCGACGCCGGGCAGGTGGCGCCTGAAGACGAAAAGGACCGGACGGGATTCTACGTCGCCATTTTCGACGTGGATCGCATCACGCGTCCGGACATGGATGCCGAAAAGGATCGTGTGATGACCACGGTCTATATCAAGGAGGCCGTCGACGACTATTTCGCAACGGCGGAGAACGGCGGACGGACGGTCGAGCACCGGTTCGGCTGTTCGGGCATCGACGGTGTGACCTTCGCGCCCCGGTTCGGAGCGAAGGAGGGCGGCGATTATCTCTATGTGGCCTACGGCGTTTACGGCGACACCCTGCGCACGGACAACGATTACCAGGTGCTGCTCGCCTACGACACGAAGGACTGGAAGCGTTTCGAGCAGCCGCTCTCGCAGGGAAGTCTGCATAAAAGCGGCCCTGCGGCGCCCGATCACAAGTATTTCGTCCGCACGGGCAACACCTCGTGGGGAATTCAGAACCTGGCCTATGATCCCGCGTCGGGAAACTGCTATGCCGCGGTTTACAAAGGTAAAAAATCCCAGTACCCCAATTATTCGCTCTTTGTGATCGACGGCGGTAAACCGGCTCGCAGGGAACTTTTGCAGGGATTCGATATGCCCACCGAGGGCGAGGTGCTCTCGCTGGTTCCCGCCGGGAAATCGGCCGGCGGCATCTACGGGTGGGATTTCAAATGGGGAACGACGGGACTGTGTCCGCTCGGCGGCGGCTATTTCTACATTTCGCAGAACGCCCGTTCGAAGGAGACCAAACAGCAGAGCAGCACCGTTCGCCTCTATCGGTGGACCGGCGATGCGGATGCCCCCTTCCGGCCGGTCGAATAGCCCCTCTCCGGTTGTGCCATGCGCCCGGCCGCTCCTGCGAGCGGCCGGGCGTCTTCTTGTCGGCTGCATGAGGGGCAGCCAGCGAATGCTGCGGGGTAAGCCTGCATGTTGCCGGGTTATCCCCGGCTTTCCATGCTGTCGACCGACGGGTTGACCATCACCACGTCCTGTTCCAGCAGCCGTTCTGTGGGCGTCCCGTCCCCGGTTGCAGGTGTGATCGGACCTCCGTCGTTGAGAATGTCGTCGGGGGTGACTTGCGTTACGGTGATTTCCTGCGTCGGTTCCGGCTGCCGGGCGGCGGTTTGTTCCGCCCCTGTTCTATCGGTATGTTTCATGGCTCCCTTTTTGGACGGGAGCCTTGCAAAGGCCATACCGTTTCCGGTGATGGCGGGCGCCTTTACGTTTCCGGGTTCCCGAAGTCGAACCGCAGCTGCACGCACTCCGGGCAGGCCTCCGGCGAGTTGCCGACCGTAAGGCCGATCAGCCGGATTTTACGCCCGTGGAAATCCGCCGCGGCCAGCAGTTCTTCCGACACGCGCCGGAGGGTTTCTGCCGAATCGACGGGCGTGAATAGGGTTTTCGAGCGGGTTATCTGCCGGAAGTTGTCGAACTTGAGCTTCAGGACGACGGTCTTGCCCCGAAATTCATGCCGCATCACCCGGTTCCAGACCTCCTCGCGCACGGCCGACAGTTCGAGCCGCAGCCGTTCCCGGTCGTCCGTGTCTTCGGCAAAGGTCGTTTCGGCTCCGAGCGACTTGCGGACCCGGTTCGGCGTGACCTCCCGTTCGTCGATGCCCCGGGCATAGCCGTAATAGCTGTGTCCGGCCTTCCCGAACTGCTGCACGAGTGCCGCTTCGTTCCAGAGCCGCAGGTCGGCTCCCGTACGGATGCCGAGGCGGTGCATCTTTTCGGCCGTCACTTCGCCGATGCCGAAAAAGCGTTCGACGGGCAGTCCGGCTACGAACTCCTCGATCCGCTCCGGCGGGATCGTGAACAGTCCGTCGGGTTTCCGATAGTCGGAGGCGATCTTTGCCAGCATCTTGTTGACCGAGATTCCGGCCGAGGCCGTCAGTCCGGTTTCGGCGAGGATGCGGGCTTTGATTTCGCGGGCGACCAGCGTCGCCGAACGGACGTGGCTCACGTCGAGAAACGCTTCGTCGAGCGAGAGAGGCTCCACGAGTTCGGTGTATTCGCCGAAGATGGCGCGGATCTGTCGGGAAACGGCTTTGTAGACATCGAACCGTGCCGGAACGAAGATCAGTTCCGGACACAGCCGCTTCGCCAGCACGGACGAGAGGGCCGAATGAACCCCATAGGGGCGGGCTTCGTAGCTTGCCGTGGCGACGACCCCGCGCGGTCCGTCATATCCGACGGCGATCGGACGGCCCCGGTATTCGGGGCGGTCGCGCTGCTCTACGGATGCGTAAAAGGCATCCATGTCGATATGGATAATCTTGCGTTGGGACATCGGGCGTTTGTCGGACGGACGCAAAGATAATGCAAATTATTTCTTTTTTGCCGGTCGAATCCGGCGTTTCATACCGGCAGGTTGAGGCCCGGTTGGCTGCCGGCGCGTATTGGCGGTTGAAAATCTCTTCCGGATTGAGGGAATGCGAACGGATTGCGTATCTTTGTCCTCGTTTATATATCCGATGAAAAATGGCAGATGATTATTTAGGCCGAAAAATGGAAGAGTACCTGGCCCGTTCGGCATCCGGCCAGGCCAGTCGCCGGCCGCTGGTAACATTGAGCCGGCTGTTGCTGAAAAACCGCAGCCATCGCGGCTACGATCCCCGCTTCATCGTGCGCGAAGACCAGCTTCGCCGCATTATCGGGGTCAATACCCGCATTCCCTCGGCGCGGAATCAGCAGGTCCTGCGATTCCGGCCCGTCCTGGCGGACGAAGCGCCCGGGGTCTTGGCCGAAATCCGCCTCGGAGGGGCCTTGTCCGAGCTTCATTTACCGCTTCCGGGAACCGGGCCGAACGCTTTCATCATCGTCTGCTCGACGGTTCCGGAAGATCGTTATGTCGATATTGATTTGGGTATTTCGGTTCAGAGCATGCTGCTCCAAGCGGCTGAAATCGGACTGAACGGCATCTGTATCGGCGCGTTTGACAAAGAGCGGATCCGGCAGAAATTCCATCTGGAGTCCGAGCCGCTGCTGATCCTGGCCATCGGCAAAGGCATCGAGAAAATCGAATTGGTGGAGATTTCCGAAAACGACGATCACCGTTATTTCCGCAAGGACGGCATACACTATGTCCCTAAAGTCCGTGTGGAAGATCTGATTATCGGGTAAGTCGGATTTTACGCCGCCCGCTGCCCCTCCCTTCGGGGCGGCCCGCTGAACAGCGCAGATTCCTTGTTGTGGGTGAACAGGGCGCTGGTTTCCCAGGACGGATAAACGCGCCGGAGACCTCCTCGGAGTCGTTCCCGCCGTGCTGTTATTCTTTTTCTGCCGGGGTGCCGCGGCCTCCGATGCCCGAATCTCCTGCGTCAGCCGAGCTCGGCAAGGATCTGCCGCACGACGCTCTCGTCGGCATCGGTCAGGGTGTATTCGGGAACGCCGGCGCACCCGCCCATCGAGACCTGCGGATTGCGGAAGCGCATGCCGCTTTCGCGTTCCCGGCGGGCGCTGAAATGCAGGGCGTCGACCCCTGTGGCGGCCAGCAGTCGGGCGTTCGACGGACCGACGCCGCTCCCCGCCATGACCTCGATGCGTCCGGCCGCCTGCGCCGCCAGCGCACGCAGCGTTCCGATGCCCTCCTGCGCCGTGTTGCGGCCTCCGGAGGTGAGCACCCGGCGGCATCCGGTGCGGATGACCGCTTCGAGCGCCTGCCGGGAATCGCGCGTCATGTCGAACGCCCGGTGAAACGTCACCTCCATCCCCTCGGCCTCGCGCACGAGCTGCGCCGTGCGCGTCTCGTCCACCTCTCCGGCCGGTGTCAGCAGTCCGAAAACCACCCCGTCGGCTCCGTATTCGCGGGCGAGGCGGATCTCTTCGGCCATCAGCGCCACCTCGTCGTCGGTGTAGAGAAAATCTCCGCCCCGGGGGCGTATCATCACGCTCAGCCGCAGGCCCGGCAGGCTCCGGGCATAGCGGATCAGTCCGGCGGAAGGGGTCGTGCCGCCTTCGAGGGGAGCGGCGCAGAGTTCGATGCGCTCAACGCCCGTCCGCCGGGCGATGTCGCATGCATTGCGGGTATAGGTGCAGAGTTCAGTCGTCATAATCCGGTTATAATTGGTGTATGGTGTGCAGGAAACGGTCGCCCAGGCCGATCGTGTAACCGTGGGATTCGAACACGACGCGGTTGAACGTGTCGCCGACGATAAACACCGGAAGCGGAACGTTCCCCGGCAGATGCATCGCGTCGAGGATCTGTCTGCGGACGGAGCCGTCGCGGTCGATGCCGAACGTGACGGTTTGCGGCAGCGAGGCAGCGGGTGACGCCGCGTATTTCGCGTATGCCGTTTCATCGGGGAAGAGCAGGATGATCGAACGGCCCCATTGCTCCAGTTCGGCGGCCTTGGCGGCGATGTCCTTCAGCGCATGATCGGTGGGTTCCTGCCCGACGCCGACCAGTCCGACCACGAAATAGCCGCGTCCCGCGGTGAGCAGCACCGAGGTCTCCCGGCCGGTCCGGGCGTCGATGAATTTCGATTCGGAGTTGAAACTGCCGATCACGCGGACCGCTTCCGAGTTGTCGCGCATCGGTAGATCGGTTTCGGTCGTCCGGTTCGGCCCGATGTTGAGGAACGACACGTTTGCCAGCACGCTGCCGTCGGCCAGGCGGCTGCCCGTTGCGAGCATGTAGTAGCCGGTTTCCAGGTCGGTGGGTGTGTCGAAGCGCGCGCTCCATGGCTCGAAATCGGGGTAGTTCAGCAGCGCGAACGACTGCCCGTCGAAGCGCGAGAGCGTGAAGTGTCTGAAATATTCCGGATCGTCGAGACGCGGAATCGGCTCGTAGCGCAGTTTCAGCCGGCCGGTTTCCATCTGCCGGTCGTTCGCCGACTCGAAATCGACGGGCACATCCTTTCCGGCGTGGCGGTAGAAGAGGTTGCCGGTCACGGGGTCGATCCACGCCGGAATGCCGAGCGAGCGGGCTGCGGCAACGAAAAAGATCTTGCGCGAGGGTTTGTCGGCTACGCGGCTGCGCCATACGCCCTCCGCAGAGACGGTTGTGAAAACGGTGCAGAGTTCGGGCCGCAGCGTCAGGCTGTCGCGGCACCACGCTGCGAGCAGCTGCGGATCGCTGCGGAATGCCGCGGCATCGGCCGCCGGGATTTCACGCCGGAGAAACGACCGGTAGGCGGTGAGCATCTCATCGGCCGCACGCGGGGCCAGCACGGTCGCGGCGTCGGCATCCTTGTCCGTATTATAAAGATGGTCTGCGAGCACCGCCGACGGCGTGTCGCGCAGGTCCTTTTCCGACAGCGTGGCGAGCAGTTGCAGCGCCCGCCCGGTGCATCCTTTCCGGCTCGCTTCGCGCAGGAAATCCATGATCTCGCCGTGATTGCCTCGCGATGCGGTTATGAACCGGGCGATCTGGCCGGGCTTCACTCCGATGGCGCGGGCGAACGAATCGACGGCCGGTTGTGCGGGGAACGTGGCGATATAGGCGTTGCGGATGGAGTCTTCGCGGTTGAAGCGGCGGTCGTTTTCCGCGCGCTGGGCGGCCGTCACCTCCGGCAAATTCGCGCTCTCGGCCGGGGGAACGATGTCGACGGGAAAGGAGAATTCGTCGCCGATCGCATGATCCAGCGCCACCGTCGCCTGCGGCTCCCGCCCGAAAGAGACCTTCCGGATGCCGAACCGCCCGTCGCGGACGGCCGTGACGAGCATGTCGCCCAGTCCTGCCGACAGCGACGCCTGTCCCCGGCCGTCGGTCGTTTTGCGCGACACGGTGAAGAACTCGGCGTAATTGTAAAGTTTGAACTCCACGGTCGCACCCTCCACGGGGCTGCCCGCCGTGTCGGTGACCGTCACGGTGAGCGGAGCGCATGCGGCATAGTTCGAAATCACATTGATTTCGGTGTAGTTGGCCGTGGTTTTCATCACCTCCTCCGGGCCGTCGTAATAACCGAAGACCTTGGTGTGCATCAGCATTCCGCGGCTGGCCGGAGCGTTGAACCACCCCAGGTCGAGCACCGGTTCCGGCTCGCAGGCCCCGAGGAAATGCCACCGTCCGTCGGCCCAGGCCTCGACCCAGGCGTGGTTGTCGTCGGTGTGCGCCCAGCGGGGCGTGTAGACCTGCCGGGCCGGAATGCCCACCGAGCGCAGCGCAGCGACGAGCAGCGTCGACTCCTCGCCGCAACGGCCGTGGGCCGTGCGCACGGTGGCCAGCGGCGAACTGGTCCGCGCATCCGACGGCTGGTAGTTGGCCTTTTCGTGACACCAGTGGTTCACTTCGAGGATGGCGTCGTACATCGGCAACCCTTCGACGCGCGGCGCCAGCTGGTCGTGGAACACCCGGCGCGAATCGTCGAGGTTCTCGTTGTTCACCCGCACGGGCAGCACGAAATGCCGGAACAGTTCGTCGGAAACGATGTCTCCCCACGGCATTTCCCGGCGGGTGGCCAGCGCGCTGCGCACGTTTTCCAGATAAAAATCGCCCGGGTAGTCGGTCATGTCCCCCACGGGCATATAGGCATAAAGGAACATCATGGCCTCGCGCTCCTGCCGCGTCATCGGTTCGTCGAATATCCCGAACAGATCGCCCCGGGGAAGCAGTTCCTGTTTGTGACGGAAATCGGTCTCCACGCGCCGCATGAAACCCTCGTTGCCGGCTGGGGAGCACGCCGACAACACGCCCGTGAGCATAAGCAGGCCGGCAAATAGCTGTGTCGTTTTTTTCATCGTAAAGTGAGTTCTATGATTCGGTCGGTATCCTCGGGAACATGCTCCAGATTCAGGACGATCCCTTTTCCCCGGAGCGTGTCGAACTTCACCCGCTCGCCGTTGTTCAGGCACCGGGCTTCCCCGACTTTTTCCGCAAGCGGCAGGTACAGCGCATCGTCCTGCAAATCGAGCACATGCACATAGAGCTTGTCGCCCTTGCGCGTCGTTACGCCCCAGTCGTGGGGCGGGATGTCGCCGCCGCGGGTTCCGTAGATGCTTTCGCCGTACCGCGCGAGCCATTCGCCCATCTCCCGCAGCCGTTCGACGGCCGTCGCAGGCAGTTTTCCGTCGGGTTGGGGACCGATGTTGAGCAGCAGGTTCCCGTTGCGGCCCGCAGCCCGCACGAGGTAGTGGATCAGCGTCTTCGTCGATTTGTAATCGAGGTCGGTGATCTTGTAGCCCCACATGCCGTTCATCGTCTGGCACGTTTCGAGCGGCAGGCGACCGATCTCCTGCCCCGAAAGTCCGGCGGTGTTCTCGCCCGGAAGGTCGCGCTCGAAAATCTGGATGTCCTCGCCTTCGAACGGAACGAGGTGGTGGTTGTTACCCACCAGACAGGCCGGCCGGATGGCATGGATATGGTCGTACAGCCCGCGGAGTTTCCAGTCGAAATCCGGGTTCTGGTCCTGGTCCCACACCCCGTCGAACCAGATGGCGCCGACCGGGCCGTAGTCTGTCAGCAGCTCCGTGAGCTGGCGTTTCATAAAGTCGTAGTAACGCTCGTAGCTGATCGCCGTGCCGGGGCGGCCCGTTCCCAGTCCGGTCCTGCCGCGCGGGCAGTCGTCGCGGTACCAGTCGATCAGCGAATAATAGAGGTGCAGCCGGATGTCCTGGCGGGCGCACTCGTCGGAGAGCGCCTTTACAATATCCTGTTTATACGGCGTGGCGTCCACGATGTCGTAATCCGTCTGCGCGGTGTCCCACATCGAGAAGCCGTCGTGGTGGCGCGTCGTGAAGCAGACGTATCCTGCACCCGAGGATTTGATGGCCGAGACCCACTCCGCGGCATCGAAATCATGTGGATAAAACGCATTGGCCAGCTTGGCGTACTCCCGGTAGTTGATGTCCCGGTTGGTCATCGTCCATTCGCCCGAGCCGAGCATGGAGTAAAGTCCCCAGTGGAGGAAAATGCCGAATTTGGCGTCCTGAAACGCCGTCCGGGCTTGCAGGTTTTCAGGCGCCGGGGCATAGGGCGCAGTCGTCTGCGCGGAGGCCGTCCAGCAAACGGCGGCGCAGGCCGCAACGATCCAGCGGTTTTTCATCGTATTTGGTTCGGATTATATACTTTATTCAAAAGTAATACAAATTCGCGACAATCATGCCGCTTTTTCCCGTTTTTTCTTTTCGTTTGTTACAATCGGAGCTTTTTAGCGTCGAAAAAGTTACTTTTTATTGCGATGTTCGGGCGCAACTGTCGGGCTTCCGATTTCCCTTCCGCCCTTCGCTCCCCCGGAAGCAAAATCGCAGGCTCGGATCGCATGTTTCGGGAGTGGCCGCTCTGGGGCTTTCCTATGCGCTGGCCAAGGGCAAACACTTCACGCGCGAGGAGTTTGTTTCGATGCTGCTCACCTCGGTGAACGACATCGACTCGCGGTTTGAAGGGTCCAAAACCTCCGGCGGGACGATCAATCTCGAAAAATACCGCGGCAAAATGGGTACGGGTTTGACCGATGCCTACCAGTTGCTGATGCAGATCGAAGGAACGCCCTGTCTGAAAGTCAAGACCGGCAAACTGGAGCTTGTCACCCTTACGAAACATTTCGGAGGTTCGGCCAAGGATCTGACCTATATGGGTGTCGAAGTCTCGGCGGAAGATATGCAGAAACTCGGCATGGCCGTGGAACCGAAGATGTACAATGGTCAGTTGATGATCAAATGTACGAAGCCGGGAGTTGCGCACATCACCGTGAAGGCGGTGGGCGGCGGCAACAGGCCCGGAACGGGGTCGGTTATGGGCGGCATCGAAATTACCAAGACGTTTGCCGTCATTGCCCGCGAAACGGGTGCTGAAAACGGAGGCTGGTTATAAACGATAGAGTTAAAATACAATGAAAAAATATATTTATTCCCTGTTTGCGGCTGTTTTGTTCCTGTTTTCAGCCGGTTGTTCGAAGGATGACGACGGCTCGAAAAACATTGATTCGGGCGTTGTGGGCGAGTGGCGCCAGACGAAGTGGAGCAACGAGGCATATGCGGATTTCGATGTCTACGTCGAGTTTCTGTCCGACGGGACGTTCAACATCTTCCAGAAGGTGGAAACTCCGACCTTTGTGTGCTATTCCGGCGATTTTGCGGTCAACGGTGCGCAGCTTTCGGGCCGTTACCGCGACGGTGAGCCTTGGGGCGCCAGCTACGCCTTTGAGTTGAGCGAAGACGGAAAAACGCTGACGATGATCAGCCAGACCGATAAGGCCGAGGAGAGCGTCTATACGAGAACTGCCATTCCCGAAGAGGTGCGGAACGCTCCCGAAGTGCGCTCCGCGCTTTCCGGTGCGTTGCTGCGGGTTTTCTAATACGATGACGTTGAAGTCCAAAAGCAGCCTGACCATATGGTCAGGCTGCTTTTGCGTTGATTCTGATGGGGTCCGAAAAAGAGGACACAGGCCTCCATGACAACGAATATACAAACATTGCAAAATGGCGTATTGGGTGGCTATGCTGTTGTTTGTGTTACCCTCTTTACGCAGGAACAGTTCAAAATCACGCAGGAACGCTAAATCTATTTCATCGAACCGAGTGTTCAGCGACCTAAATTCAGACAGGCGGGAGA